>Ga0308157_10000289_pt1 | contig 184195 bp, 184 predicted proteins | sample PhyBR1_FD_201035 | JGI IMG/M metagenome (GOLD analysis project Ga0308157, IMG submission 201035) | Phyllosphere microbial communities from UC Gill Tract Community Farm, Albany, California, United States - DLSLB.R1 | ecosystem: Host-associated > Plants > Phyllosphere > Unclassified | place... | reverse complement strand
ACTCACACCTGCCATTCCGACGACGAGAACGAGCCATGCTGAGGTTCCGCCAGATGAAGACCTTGCAGAAGTTCAGCTCCGTCCACGCCGCCTTCCACAACCACTTCAACCAGGATCGCCACCTCATCAACAGAGACGATTTCAAAGCCCGAAGATCGGCTGCATTCGCCGAGTGGAAGATGCTCGCCGGCTGACGATTACGCCCCCTGCCCTCACCGCGCATGGTGGAGACAAGTTAGCGTTGGACTGACAGCACCCGCCTACGAGCTCGGATGCAACGCTGTCGTCGGCGTGGACTTCGATTACCTCACCCTGGACCCTCAGACGGCGAACTCCAGTGGCGGCACCCTCTACCTGCCCTACGTGTTCGGCGTCACGGCCAACGGCAATGCCGTGATCATCGAGCAGAGTTAACGCCCGTTGACGCAAGCGCACGTGACCACAACTCCAGCGTCCGCTCATCAAGGTTTGGATCGGCGTCAATCCGACGACCGGTTTCGTGGCTGGACCGACAGACTGAATTCTTACGCAGAAGCGATACCGAAGTATTGACGCGAGACTGGAAAGCGCCAACAGCGACTAGTTCGGGATGATTGGCCTTCACCTGCTGATCCCTAAACTCGAGGAACGACTGCTCGAGCAGCTCGTCGGCTACCTGAACGGCACTAAAGCCAGCGCTCTTACGGTCGAGGCCTCGGCCGTCATCCTAAGAAAGGCTGACGCGCTGCAGGCAGACTTTCAGAGGGCCCAGGCCGGTCCAACGCCTGACGGGTTAGAAGCCAAATCCTAAATGGCTCAGCCTGCGCGGAGCGCAGAAATCGCGAACTGAAGAAAGAGCGCGCCGCCGAGGAATGAGCAGCCCCACGACAGTAAGGTCAGGATGATCGCGACCATCCGGATCGTGTCGCCACGCCGGTAATGAGCCAAGCTCTCGTCTGTGTCCTGAAGGTAGGGCGGCTCCCATCGAATGACCTCGGCTTTGAGACCCTGATCATGGGCGGAACCGTTGAAGAACGCAGCGAACGCGGCACCCATTGCAAGCGTGACGCCGATAAAGAACCAGAACAGCGAGGAAATCAGCGGGTCCAGCCAGAGTTCAGACCGTTCCTTCACGAGCGAGCCTAGGAAGGCGAGGATGGCGACCAACGCGCCGGCGTTTAGCGTCATCAACAGCTTGACGACCGTCACGCCGGACGACCACAGCTGCCCTTCGGTGGCACTTTGACGCGCGGCCAAATTTGAGTGCGCGCTGCCAGCCGCAGCGGAATTTACCTGCATGATGTGCGTCTGCATGTGTTCGGGAATCGCCGCCCACTGCTCAGGCGTGAAACCGAACAAACCGTGTTTGCTCTCGCTCATTCCCGCCAGATATCACGAGTCGGCGTCAGCGCCGGTGCGAACGCCTGATATGCACCGGCAGCGCCTGTCGCATGGTCTGGGCGCGGACGGTCAGAACGGCTGCCTTATGCCCCTTCCCGGCCGCGAGGCACTTGGCGGCCTCGGCCTCGATGGCCATCGCCAGCTCGCCCGCCGTACTCCCGCCCGTGGCGACCAGCCGGCCGAGGGCCAGGGCGATCAAGACAGCCAACCGGGCCATGAGGAACTCGAGGTCATCGGCGTTCACGTACGAGTCGGGTTAGCAGATGAGCAGTGCTAGGCGCGCCGCGGACCCATCCACCGCGAACCCTCGGCCGAAAGAGACTGTCATGACCGAAGCCAAATTTTTCCGTTGGGGCATTGAGCTGAGGGGGCATGACTTCGACGTCCTCGATTGGCTTGAGACGCTGAACCGGCCCTTTGAACCGTTCGTAGAGCGGCGCGAGGTCCAAGGCGATCGGGTGGTGCTTTTCAGCAGCCAGTTTGAAAGCGAGGTCAACGCGGACGCGGTGCGCGGTATGGCTGACGGAATAGTCAGCAGCTTGAACGGAGCCATGACGCTCATGCGGGGCGGGGATCTCCTATCAATCTCAGGAGTGATCGATTTTTCAACGGCACCTCCTTCGAGGCACAATTTTGGCGTGCTTATCGCCGGGACTGCCCGGGTCAGGATGAGCAGCACGGGCACCCTCACGGTTCGGGATGCCAGTGGCAACGTCGTTCCGCCCCCGCCGCCTACCCCGTCCGCACCGCAACGATGGATCAGTGAGACGGGCGCAGTTCAAGACGCCGTCGCAGACCTCCTGAGCTATGCGGGTCGATGCTCCGACTGGTTTGAGATGTACAAACTAATTGAGGCGGCCGGCGTGGCGGCAGGCTGCGCAAATCAGTTGGTCGCAATATGTGGACCAGACCTCAAACTCGCCCGTGCGACGGCAAACTACTACCGGCACCACAACACGTACCGCCCACCGAGCCTCATGCCGTTTGACGAAGCTCGAGCTCATGCACTGCATGCCGCCCGGACCGCGCTAGATCGAATAGCTCCCTCGGCCTGATCATCCGCCGCAGCGCCCGGGCGACCCAAGCTGCAGACTACAGGTGGCCTGACAGTTCTACCCGCTGAGCACGGAACTTCCCGACCCGCTGGGACGCGTCCAAGCTGACACCCACGGGAAGCGCCACGGTTAGAGGTTCGACGTTTTTGAAGCTGTCGGCACCTTCTGTGTCACGGTATCTTCCTGAACATGACATTGACCCTCCCTCCAGAGGGCAATGTCGGCCAAGTGCTTCTGGCTCAAGAAGTGCGATCTCACCGGCGAGGCGATCGCCTACACACAGCCACCGCCATTCGCGAAATCCTGCCCACCATATGATCGCTCCTGCTTTAGATCGCTTACGAAGCAGGCGGGCGGTTGGATCGCAGCGCCTTTCCTAATGTCGGGTTTCACGAACGAGGGAGAGGTCGTAGCCGAGAGCCACCGTGCGCTCCATGATGGTCGCGCGCGTCTGTGGGGACGGCTGAGCGGTTCGGCTCATCAGCCACAGATAACGGCCGGAAGGCTCTCCGACGATGGACCATGAATAGTCATCGGCCCGATCCAGCACCCAATAATCGCCGAGGTAGAAGGGACCGAAGAAGGAGACCTTGAGCTTGGCGTCATCGCTGTCCGGAACGATTCTGGCTCGGCCTTCCGCCTTCTTCACGGGACCATCGACGCCGCCCTGATGACAGGTGTTCAGCACGCTGACGAGGCCGTCATCTCGCACGGCGTATGCCGCCGTCACCGCTTCGCAGCCCCGCTCGAAGCCGTTCTCATAGCGGTCGATCTCGTACCAGAGGCCGACGTATCGATTCAGATCAACCGCCTTCACGGGTTGCGGCACGGTAGGATTCCCGACGGGACCGCGCTGCAAGGTGGCGCAGGCGGACAAGGCGGTGACTGAAGCAGCCACGATCAGAAGGATGAAAATGTTCTTGGGGCTCATAAGCGGGTCCTGCAGTGGGAAGGAAAGGAACAGCATCATGCGACAGGCGGGGTTCAGGCGGCGTGATCCAGCGCCAATTGGATCACGTCGGTCCTGCCCGACCGGAAACCGGCCTCGCAATAGGCCAGATAGAAGCGCCAGAGGCGGCGAAAGCGTTCATCGAACGCCCCCGTCCGGTGGACCTCTTCCCAGGCGGCTTCGAACCGCAGCGCCCATTCCGCAAGGGTGTCGGCGTAATCGCCGCCGAAACGCTCGACGCCCGTCTGACTCAGCCCCGCGCGCGCAACGATCGGCGCCATCCGTGCCTCCGACGGCAGAGAGCCTCCGGGGAAGACGTATTTCTGAATGAAGTCGGTGCGGGCGTCGTATTCGTCGAACAGGTCGTCCTGAATGGTGATGATCTGCAGCCCGGCGCGTCCGCCGGGCTTGAGGACATCGCGAACCTTCTGGAAGTAGGTCGGCCAATACTCGCGTCCGACAGCCTCAAACATCTCGATCGAGGCGACGCGGTCGAAGCGCCCTTCGACGTCGCGGTAGTCGATCAGGCGAATGTCCGCGCGCTCAGACAGGCCGGCTTCAAACACGCGGCGGCGCGCATAGTCATACTGTTCTTGCGAGATGGTCACGCCAGTGACAACGGCGCCGACTTCCCGTGCAGCGAACTCGGCGAACCCGCCCCAGCCGCAGCCGATCTCCAGCACAGTGTGCCCGGATTGCAGATCCATCAGTCGCGCCAGAGCGGCGTACTTGGCCCGCTGGGCATCTTGCAGGGATTGCCCCGGGCTCTCGAACCGCGCCGAAGAATAGGTCATCGAAGGGTCCAGCCAAGCGGCGTAGAAGGCGTTGCCCAAGTCGTAGTGGGCGTGGATGTTGCGGCGCGAGCCTCGGCGGCTGTTCCGGTTCAGCCGATGCCCCAGCCAGTTGAAGGCGTTCATCAGCGGATTGCCGTCGAACAGGCGACGGATGTGGTCATAGTTGTTGACGAGGGTCTCCAGCAGGATCGGCAGTTCGGGCGTGTCCCATTCGCCCGCCATATAGCCCTCGGCGAAGCCGATATCGCCGCCCTTCAGCACGCGGGCGGCGAAGCGGTAGCTGCGGATGGTCATCACAGCGGCTTGGCCGGGCTCGATGCCCGTCAGCTGATGGCTGGTTCCATCCGGCAGCACCAGCGTCAGCCGTCCCCAGGTCCAGTTGGACGACAACAGACGCAGGAACAGTCTGAAAAGGGCCGAAGACGGCGCCGCATTCTGCGTCTCACACAGGGTCGTGGTCATGGCTTGCAGAGGCCTCTGGTCGCGGAAAAGATCATGCCGCGTCTTCATCATCCGGCCTTGCGGCGATGGTCTTCAGAGCGGCCAGCGCACGCCGACGCGCCTGGCTGTGATCAATGATGGGATAGGGGTAGGTCTGGCCCAACCGCACCCCGGCCTCGGCCAGCACGGCGGTGGGCGCAGTCCAGGGGGCGTGTAGCCAGCGCTCCGGAAGCGCCCCAAGCTCGGGGATCCAACACCGGACATAACACCCGTCAGCGTCGAATTTTTCGCCCTGGATGATGGGATTGAAGATGCGGAAATAGGGCGCTGCGTCAGCTCCCGAACCCGCGACCCACTGCCAATTCTGCACATTGCTGGCCAGATCCGCGTCCACCAGCGTGTCCCAGAACCAGGTCTCGCCCTCGCGCCAGTCGATCAGCAGATGCTTGACCAGGAAGGAAGCGACCACCATCCGCACGCGGTTGTGCATCCAGCCCGTCGTCCACAACTCCCGCATCCCCGCATCGACCAGAGGATAGCCCGTCCGTCCCGCCTTCCAGGCCGCCAACCCGTCGGGATCAGTTCGCCATGGCATGTCGTCGAATTCAGGCCGGAAGCCGCACTCGGCCATGTAGGGAAACTGGTGCAGCAGATGGGCCGAGAACTCACGCCAGCCGATCTCGGCGATGAACTTGTCCGCCTGAGCGGAGACGGCGCGCCCCTCCGCCGCCGCCCTGCGCGCTTCCTGCACCAGCCGCCACGGGCTGATCTCGCCCCAGTGCAGATGCGGCGACAGGCGCGACGTGCCCCGGCGTCCCGGAGCCTCCCGGTCAATGGCGTAGTCCGCCAGGCCGGTCTCGATGAAGGCGGACAGGGCTGAGGCTGCGCCCGCCTCGCCCGGCGTCCAGTCGAAGCCGCGCGACCACTCGGGCGCGGAGGGATGCAGCCCCCAGGCGTCGACGTCGTCGCTGCCTGGCGCCTCGGGCGTGACCAGGGTCTCAGGCGCGGGCGTTGCGGGTCTTTCCAGCGCCGCCTGGAGCAACGCCTTCAGGAACGGGGTGAACACCCGGTAGGGCTTTCCCGCGCCGGTCAGCACGGCGCCGGGCCGGGCCAGCAGGCTGCCGTTGAAGCCGTGGCAGGCGACGCCCTCGGCCTTCAGGGCGTGGGCGATGTCGGCGTCGCGGGCGAAGGCCTGGGGCTCGAACCGGCGGTTCATGAAGACCTGGTCGGCGCCCGTCTGGTCGATCAGGCGGCGCAGTTCAGCCTCGCTGTCGCCGCGCCGCAGGAGGAGCCGCCCGCCGCGTCGACGCAGCGCGACATCGAGCGCCCGCAACGACTTGTCCAGCCACCACAGGGAGGCGGCGCCGGGACGACGCCCCTCGCCGCTCTCGTCGAGGATATAGACCGACAGGATCGGCCGCCCGGTGTCGATCGCGGCGGCCAGGGCCGGATTGTCGCCCAGCCTCAGGTCGCGACGAAACCAGAGGATGACCGGGCGCATGGCGTCAGCGACCAAGACGGCTCTCCCGCGCCCGGCGCTGGATCGTCACCGACGCCCAGGCCGGCGGCGGCTGACGGGTCAGCGGAACACGCTTGAGCCAGAGCCTCAGCGCCTCCCAATGAATAGCGGCCACGACCTTCAGGGTCATGAAAGGCAAGCCTATGGTTGCGCCCAAAAGCTCCCGGTCCTCAAACGGATGACGCTGGGCGGACATGGCCGCCGTGATCAGTAAACCTTCTGCGTCGACGCCGTTGACCGCAAGGTCCAGCCGCTCGCCAGGGGCATGGCCGTGAAACTCATAGTCCATCTCCATCCCCATGAAGGGCGAGACATAGAGGGCCTTGGCCGCGCCCTGGCGGATCAGGCCCTCGGCCTGATCTTCAGCAGGCACAGGAATGACATAGGCGTGACGCACGCCGAAGGTGCTCGTCACCTCATAGACCATGGCCGCCAACCGCCCGTCGGCGTGATGGCAGTAGTAGAGGCTGATCGGGTTGAAGACGTAGCCGAGCACGCGCGGCATGGTCAGCAGGCGGACCGGCCCCTCACCGATATCGATCCCGCCCCGACCGAGCCAGGCGTCAATCTGCAGTCGGAGCGGCGCACCCGAACCGTCGCCGTGATCGCGGTCATGAAAGGACAGCAGGTTGAAGCGATTGCGCGAGAACAGGCGCAGCCGGCGGTCCAGCCCGTCGATCTCCGCCAGATCCAGCAGCAGCCAGAAGACGCGATAGTTAAACTGATGCGCCTTGGGACGCAGACGCCGGTGCACGACGCCGCCGCGGTAGAGGGCGGACGCCTGGGTCACGCCGCCTGCTCCATCATACCCGCGGACGGGAGCGACAGGTGAATCCGGCCGCTCTCGTTTTCGACCGACCAGGGACGCCGCACGCCCCCCAGTTGTTCGGCGACGGCGAGGCCGGACTGGAGGCCGTCCTCGTGAAAGCCCGCGCCGAAGTGGGCGCCGCAAAACCAGACGCCGCCCCGACCTTGCAGGCTCCACAGCTGCTTCTGCGCCTGGATCGCCGCCGGGTTGAAGATAGGGTGTTCGTACAATTCGCTCCGCAGCAGGGAGCCGGGTTTGGGCGGCCGCGGCGGATTCAGGGTGACGAACAGATTCTCGCCGGACAGGCCCTGAAGCTTGTTCATCCAGTAGGTGACGCAAAGGCCGCCGTCCGCGCCCATGTAGTTCCAGCTGGCCCAGGCGCGACGGCGGCGCGGCATCAGGCTGGCGTCGGTGTGAAGAACGGTCAGGTTGCGGCTGTAGCGGAAGGCGCCGAGAATCTCCTTTTCCCGATCGGTCGGCGTCGCCAGCATGGCCAGGGCCTGATCTGCATGGGCGCCGATGACGACATGGTCGAAGCGCTCGACGCCGCCTTGGCTGTCATGGATCACGACCCCCTGCTCGACCCGGCGCACGGCGGTCACGCCCCGGTTCAGCCGCACGTCGTCAATGATGCGCGCCAGCCGCTCGACATAGACGCGGCTCCCGCCCGCGACCGTCCGCCAAAGGGGCCGCCCGACAAGCTTCAGCAGGCCGTGATTGCCGCAAAAGCGGATGAAGGCCTCGGCTGGATAATCCATCAATGTATGGGCGGGAGAGGACCAGATCGCCGCCGCCATCGGCAACAGATGGTCGTCGCGGAAGGCCTCGCTGAAGCCCTCGCGCTTCAGATAGTCGCCTAGCGTCAGATTGGGGTCAGTCAGCCCGCCCAGATCAATCGGCGCCTCGCGATAGAAGCGCATGATTTCACCCAGCATGGACCAGAAGCGTGGACGCAGGACATTGCGTCGCTGGGCGAACAGGCCCGGCGCCGCATATTCGAACTGCCCGTCCTCCAGCGACACGGCGAACGACATGTCGGTGGCGCGGGTCTCGACGCCCAGATGCGCGAACAGGGCGATCAGGTTAGGATAAGTGGCGTCGTTGAAGCAGATGAAGCCGGTGTCCACCGCGACATCTCCGGTCGCCACGCCCGCCGACACCGTATTGGAGTGACCGCCCAGACGATCCGCCTTCTCATAAAGAGTCACCCGATGCCGCTGCGACAGCAGCCAGGCGGACGACAGAGCCGCGACGCCTGACCCGACAACGGCGATCTTCAGGGGCCGGTCGGATGGGTGGAGAAGGGATGACGGCATGATGGCTCCGGACGCCCCGCCTGCGTGGTCTGGAGCTGGAGCCTGTTACGCGTGGGAGACGTAATCGGATTGCGAATGATCCAGACATTTCGGCGAAGCGTATTAAGCTTCATGCATGCCAAGGCTCCTCCTTTCACACCGTCTGAAAAGGCTTCGCGCCGGATGAGCGCGGACGGGCCTTCGCAGGACGCCTTTACGCATGATCGTCTGATCGAAGCCGTGGCGCTGCGTCGAGACCGCGAGGCCTTCGCCCAGTTGTTCGCCTATTTCGCTCCCCGCTTGAAAGCCTGGCTGGTCAAGTTGGGGGCGACGTCGGCCGCCGCCGAAGATTTCGCCCAGGACGCCATGCTGACGGTCTGGCGCAAGGCCGACCTGTTCGACGCCCGCAGGGCCCGTGCTGCGACCTGGATATTCACTATCGCCCGAAACCGCCGCCTGGACATGCTGCGGCGCGACGCCCGCCCCCTGCCGACGCCGGAGATCGAACTTGCTGCGGAGGACGTGCAGCGTCCCGACGACATCCTGTCTACGAACCAGGACGCTGAGCGGGTGCGAAACGCGCTCTCGCGGTTGAAGCCCGATCAGGTCGAGGTGCTCCGCATGGCCTTCTTCATGGAAAGCCCCCATTCCGACATCGCTCGACAGCTGGACCTGCCCCTCGGCACGGTCAAATCCCGTATTCGCAACGCCATGATCAAGCTCCGCTTCATCCTCGAAGCCCCTGAGGGGGCGCCGCAATGAGCGCGCGCCACAATCCTTCGGAAGAAAGGCTTCTGGCCTATGCCGCCGGGGCGCTCAGCCCGCCGGAAGCGGTGGTCGTCGCCGCCCACCTGGCGCTGCGTCCCGCCAACGACGCCTGGGTGCGTCGCCTGCAATCGGTCGGGGGCGCGTTTCTGGATGACGCCGCGCCGGAGGCTATGTCCTCAGACGCCCTGGTGCGGGCGATGGCGCGCATCGAGACGGACACCGGCGAAGCCAAGGCGCCGCCCCCGCTGAACGACATGCCTGGGTTGCCCCAGCCGCTGCGGTGCTACGCCCTGGGGCCGTGGCGCTGGGCCGGGCCCGGCGTGCGGGTGCGCGACGTCATCGCCCCGCGCGACGGCGAGTGCCGGGTCATCCTGCTCGAGATCCAGCCGGGCCGCGAGACGCCGCGCCACACACATGGCGGCGTCGAACTGACCTGCGTCCTGTCGGGCGCCTACGCCACCGAGGTCGACCGGTTCGAGGTCGGCGACCTGGAAGAGGCCGACCAGGCGGTTCTGCACCAACCCCGCGTCGTGTCGGCTGAACCCTGCCTATGCGTCGTCGCCCTGGACGGGCAGATCCAGCTGGATGGCTGGCTGGGACGTCTGATGCAGCCCTTCGTCAAGCTGTGATCGACCTGCTGCCGCTATGGGGCGCGGCGGCGCTCTTCATGACTCTGGTCATGAGCGTGGCCTGGCTGGTTCAACGGTGCACTCTGCAGGGCGGCTGGGCCGACGCCTTCTGGTCGCTAGGTCTCGGCGCGGCAGGGGTCGGCGTCGCCCTGTTCCCGCTCGACGGAGCGCCGCCGAATGCGCGACAGCTTCTGGTCTCGCTTCTGATCGGCCTGTGGGGGCTGCGCCTCGGCCTGCACATCGCCAGGCGCGCCGCCTCAGAGCAAGAGGACGCCCGCTACGCCCGCCTGCGCCAAGACTGGGGCGAACATTTCCAATCGCGGATGTTCGGCTTCCTCATGCTGCAGGCCGTGGCCGCCGCCTTTCTGACGCTCAGCGTCCTGCTGGCGGCGCGGAACCCCGCGACCGGTGCGCTGTGGGGCTTGGGTCTGCAAGACGCGCTGGCCAGTCTGATCCTCCTGTCCGCCTTGATCGGCGAAGGCGTCGCTGACCGGCAACTGGCCGCCTTCAAGGCCGCGCCCGCCAACCGAGGCGGCGTCTGTGACAGCGGCCTATGGGCCTGGTCGCGTCACCCCAACTACTTCTTTGAATGGCTGGCTTGGTGCGCCTGGCCGGTGTTCGCCATCTCGTTCAACGGCGCCTGGCCGTGGGGTTGGCTGGCGCTGACCGGGCCGGCCTATATCTACTGGCTGCTGACCCGCGTCTCGGGCGTGCCTCTTCTGGAGGCGCACATGAAACGGACCCGGCCCGAAGCCTTCACCGCCTATGCGGCGCGCACCAGCGTCTTCTTCCCTCGCCCGCCCCGGCGCTAGGTTGCAGAGCGAAGCAACCGCATCGCGATAGCGCACGCCGCCGCCGAGCTCGTCGCGCTGACGGTCACGCCCCAGGCCATGTCGATCAGCGACAGTTTCAGGCTCCACGTCTTCAGCGTCGCCAGATTGGTCAGGTCGTAGGTGCCATAGGCGAACAGGCCGAACGCCGCGCCCCACATCAAGGCCTTCTTCCACCCGCCGTCCGCGAGGCCCGGCATGACGGCGAACAGTGTCAAACCCGCTGCATAAAGGGCGTAGAAGGCGATGGCCGGGGCCAGTCTGAAGTTGTCCGCCAGCATCGACCCGATCAACGGCCGATAAATACGATCGCCCATCGTCCCCAACCAGACCGTGTCGATCACAGCGAAGACCACCAGCGTTAGGATGTAGGCGAAAACAACGTTCATGGGGTGCTCCAATTCAATAATGAACATACGATCGAGGCCGTCGGTCGGATGGGCCTAAAAGCGCCGACCGGGTGCTGTCAGACCAAACTTAGCGCCCGGGAAGATGACCCGCGCTAGGCTCAGGGCATGGCCAAATCAACCAATCCATTCCGCTGGTTCGACGGCTCGCGGGGCATCTATATCTGCCATGAGACGATGCGCCTTTGGTGGAGCAGGCTCGGCCCGATGTTCGCCGCGGAGATCCGCCGCAAGCGGGTCGCCCACATGCGCGTCTACACCCATTGGCGATGGCATCTCGACGAGATCTACGTCCGCATCAACGGCGAGATGCACCACCTCTCTGGCGCACCGTCGATCACAAAGGCGAAGCGCTGGAATCCTTTGTTACCAAGACCAGAGACAGGGCCGCCGCCCTGAAGTTCATCAAGAAGGCCATGAAACGCCACGACTCCAAAGCCCGGCGATCGGCTGCATTTGCCGTGTCGAAGACGCTTGCCGGATAACCTACACGCCCCTTGCCACCAACCTTGCCTGGCGGAGACGGGTTGGCGTTGGACTGACAGCACCGCCACCGACTTTTTTCATATATATCAGATACTTAACCTAACCAGAGCAACCCGCCGAACTCCGCCTCTTGCGGGGTTCGAACTGGTGCGATCGCGAGGTGTCGCGGGCGTTTGCGGGCCGCAATCCCTACGAACCCGGAGCCGCTGTCTCTGTCGTCCAATGATCCGGTGGAGTTTCCCTGCTAACAGGGAAATTATCAGGGAATTTCCCGTGCTTTCGCGATTACCTGGACGACCGCTCGCCGCTCAAACGCCGAGCCGGCGGGCCTTCCGACCCGCCGGCTGATTAACCTGGCTCTTATGTTAGCAGGGAAAATCTCCAGCCTGATCAGGGAATGAATTCCACCGAACAGGGAACACCTGTTGCGGTTCAGGTCCCCATCAGCCGCCGCTGGTCATCCCAGCAGAGGGGGATGGGGGCGCAACGCAGGTCCTCCAGACAGAGCCCCGGCTTCTGACGTCCCTCCAGCATCGCGATCTGCAGGTCGGGCGCCAGCCAGGCCAGCCGGATCAGACCCCGCTCGTGAACAGTGGGCGGCGCCTGCTGCAGGACCCCATCTGCGTCGACATGAGCATTGAGAAGCTCGTGCGCCCGCCTCACCGCCTTCACCATCGGGCGGCTGATGCGGCTGCGTCTGGGCACCTCCCCACTGAGCCAGGCGCGGCCGCCCCGGAACTTCAGCCGGCGGGGGATGTGCACCCAGAGCAGGTCTCCCTTGGGATGGATCCGTTCCCCCTTCTCAAGCAGGCGCGTCATGCGATCGACCACCAGCGGCAGGGTCCGATCGTCCTCTGACAGTGCAGAAGCTGTGAGAGCCAGATGCACCGATCCCTCGTGCACCTCCATCCGGGCTAGGACCTCCAGTGGGGCGTGGTCCGGGCTTAGCCGATGCAGGGTCTCGATCACCCATCGCTCCGCCGGCAGGGCCGGCAGCCGGTAGATGCCATCAGGCCGTTTGGGAGCCTTGCCCCGGTTCAGACTGCTGGACACGTAGTAGCGATGCGCCCGGCCCGCCTTGCCATAGGCGTGGCTGGGGGTCATCGCTCCGCCGTCACAATCGAACAGTCTCCCCTTCAGAGACAGTAGCGCCGAAGCAGGCTCAGTCCGGTCGGCGCGTCTGGTCCACTTGCGCACGGCCCGACTGGCCAGCTGCGCCTGGACCTCATCAAAGGTCGACTGGTCGATGATGGGGGTGTGGGTGCTGGGATAGGACTTGTCCTTGTGAGGGACCATGCCGAGGTAGGTGGGGTTCTTGAGCAGATGGTAGAGGGCGCCGTTGTCGAACGGCATCCCGCCGAACACAGTCCCCGTGGTCGCGGTCCACAGCTTGGAGACCCTCCCCTCCGCTTTCAGCTCCTTCGCCAACGCCGGGACGGACTTCAGCGCGAGGAACCGGGTAAAGATGTGTCGGACCAGCTCGGCCTCGGTCTCGTTGAGCTTGAGCTTTCTGCCATCCGGATCGTAGCCGAGCGGGGGACAGCCTCCCATCCACATCCCCTTCTTCTTGGAGGCCGCGATTTTGTCGCGGATCCGCTCGCCCGTGACCTCCCGCTCGAACTGGGCGAAGGACAGCAGGACATTCAGGGTCAGCCTTCCCATGGAGGTGGTGGTGTTGAACGCCTGGGTCACCGAGACGAAGGAGACTCCGTGCCTGTCGAAGATCTCGACAATGCGGGCGAAGTCGTTCAGCGCCCGCGTTAGTCGGTCGACCTTGTAGACAACGACCACATCGATCTTGCCGGCGGTGATGTCGGCCAGGAGGGACTTAAGTCCCCCTCGCTCCATGGTCCCGCCGGAGACCCCGCCATCGTCGTAGGCGGTGGACAGCGCGGACCATCCCTCCCCCACCTGGCTTTTCACATAGGCCTCGCACGCCTCTCTCTGGGCATGCAGGGAGTTGAAATCCTGCTCCAGACCCTCTTCCGAACTTTTGCGGGTGTAGATGGCGCATCTGAGCTTGGGTCTCGACACTACGCCACCTCCTTCAGTCCGAAGAAGAGAGGGCCGCTGCGCGGACCGCCGCTGATAGCGCGGGTGACTGCCGTAAGGCTCCTGTAGGTCTGTCCTCGCCATTCGTAGCCGGCTTCGGTCCGGCGCACCGTTTCCGGCACACCCTTCCATTCGCGGGTGAGCACGGTGCCTGGCGCGAGGTCGAGATTGCTGCGCCCGACGGTGGTCTCCGTCTTAAGCTTCCGGCGCGTCGCAGCATCCAGTCCGCCGAAGGCTTCCGACTGGATCCGCCAGGCCAGCATCAGCCCCAACAGCTCGCGCGACCGCAGCCTGGGCTCCGGGCCGTAGCGATCCCGCCACGCCGACCGCAGCCCCTCGAGGTCCAGGCGCTCCAGCGCCCGGACCTCTCTATTGATGCGTTCGCTGTCGATCACGCCGGCTGCTCCGTAGCGATGCGGTAGACCCGGCCGCCTTCGCCCGGTTCGCCGAGTATGGTCAGCTTGTGCTTGCGCTTCAGCGAGCCTGCCAGGGCCCCGCGCACCGAGTGCGGCTGCCAGCCGGTGGCTTCGCCCATTTGGGTGACGGTTGCACCCTCAGGCCGACGCATCAAGGCGACGACGATCCCCAGCTTGCCGGCGGGGCCCATGGGTACCTTCGGCGTGGGCGGTGGAGCCGAAATGGCGGCGCCAGCGGCGCGAGCTTCGGCCGCCGGGGCGGCTGCGTGCTTGACGGCCGGTGCGGCGGTTTGACGGCGGGCGGCGCGCTTCTGGCGCGGACCTTCGATCGTGGCGGGCTTGGCGCGGCGGGCGGGTTTGGTCTTGGGGTCGGTCATGGTCTGTCCTCGGTTGAGGCGACGCGATAATCGCGCCGCTACCGAGGCGGGCCCGCGGGCGCGGGCGACAGGAAGACCAATGCTTGGACAAAAGCTGAAGTCCAACGACAATGCCGCCATGCCATTCTTCGACGTTCAACCGGGCGCCAAGCCATACGAACTGACTGCGCAAATCCTGGCGGCCATCGCATATCCGGACGCCGTACAGACCTCCGATCGCGTCGCTGCCGCGGCTCATCTACGCGCAGGCTATGTGACCTGGCTGCATGGCAGGATTGGAGATCGTTACGACACTGGGTTCTTTGGAGTCGATCGGGAAGCCCTCGAGCAACATGTGAATGATCCTGCTTTGTTCCTTTGGCAAAGCATTAATCGCTTCGTAGAGTCGGAACCGGTAGCTCCCTTCACCAATGCCACACCTTGGGGCTCGTCAAAGTGGCGGGATGTAATGTGGAGGTCCCGACCGTTTCGGAGGCCTTCGAAGGCGTAGAAAGAATATATGTCCCCGGCGATTGCGGCAGCCACCTCCGAAGAGCCCGGCTCGATCCTACCGCCATGCGGCGCAAGGACGACGACGTCGCTTGCCCTGTCTATGAGCCGAATACGGTAGTCGATTCCGGCAATTTTCTCCTCCGCCAGAGCCGCGAAGTTCGGATAGCGATCATACAAGGCTGAACCTCCCAAGCATCACTCCTAGGCCTTACGAGAATGCTATCCTGTTTTCGCTGGGCTGCGAGCAGTAGCCAAAGATGAACGCACGCTCGCTTGGGGTGAACAAGCTTCCTTTAAACTCGGGACTCGGCGACATAGGGTTGCTAGCAGCGGCCGTTGACCTGAGAGTGGTTGAACCGCCGTTCCCCGCACAACAATCGTGGCGCGGTGGATCCTCGGCGCGGCGATCCTAAGCCAGAAGCAAATCTGTCTCTGACTTCAGCGTGGAATTCAGGCGCGGATGCCTGCAGGTCTGCAATGAAGCAAGACCCGACCCCGGCGACCACTACGCGAGCGCCCAAAAGCAGACGTTGTGAACGTCAGCAAAGAGTCAGGAACAGCCATTGGCATATCCTGCTCCGCACATTGACCGTCTGCCCGCCAATTCGATCACAAATCGATTTGCTTCGGCCACGCTTGACTCACCCCCCATCTCGGGCGGCATATGGAACAAATGAAGAACATTCTTGTCCCTGATCCCGGCCTGACGCGGCTGAAGGCGCAGCTTCTGGCGCTGGAAGGTCCGCGCGGTCGTGCGCGCCTGGCGCCGGCTGAAAGAGCGGCGTCTGAGCAGGTGGAGGCGCAGGCCCTGCACGACCTCTACGCCGCCACGCCCGCCGACGCCGTGTCGGTCAACGCCTTCGGCCTGGGACTGGCGCTGAAGGCGGCGGCGGGACGGCCCATCGTCTGGGGCCTGCATGAGATGATGGCGCAGGAGGCGGGGCGGCCGCATGGACCGGGTCTGCACGAGATGGGGCTGTCGCCGCGCGATCTTCTGCTGGTGCGGGCGCGCGACGTGCAGACCCTGCTGGCCGTAGGCGAAGAGGCGCTGCGCAGTCCGGCGGTCGGGGCGGTGCTGCTGAGCGCCTGGGGCGAGGCCAAAGCCTTCAGCCTGACGGCCAGCCGACGGCTGGCGCTGGCGGCGGAGAGCGGGACGGCGACGCTTTTCCTGGCGCGGGCGGGGGCGGTGCCCTGCCCCAGCACCGCCCGAACCCGCTGGTCGGTCGAAGCCGCCACCTCCATTCCCCTGGCCGGAGAGGCGCCGGGACAACCGTCTTTTTCGGCGACCCTGCTGCGGCGGCGCGGCGGCGGGGCGACCGGAACCTGGATCATGGAGTGGGATCGTGAGCAGCGCTCATTCCGCATCCCCACGCCGCTATCTGGCGGTCTGGCTGCCGTGGCTGCCCAGCGACCGGCTGCGGCGTCAGGAGACGGCTCAAACACTAGTCCGGACATCAGACCCGACACGGGCCGCCGCGCCGCCTGAACAGGCGCCGCCGGTCGTCTTCGTCGAAAAAATCAAGGGCGCGCTGAGGCTGGCGGCGGTCGATCCAGCGGCGGCTCGGGTCGGTCTGGCCCCAGGCCTGACCCTGGCCGACGCCCAAGCCAGAACGCCCGCCCTGCGCACCGTGGCCCATCGGCCCGAGGCGGACGCCGCCCTGCTGGCCCGGCTGATGGAGGATTTCGGCCGCTTCAGCCCCATGATCGCCGAGGACGCGCCGCACGGCCTGATGCTGGACGTCACCGGCTGCGCCCATCTGTTCGGTGGCGAACCGGGGCTGCTGCAGGCGGCGCTGGCGCGGGCCGGACGCGCCGGATTCAAAATCCGGTGCGCCTTGGCCGGCACGGCTCAGACAGCGCGCGCGCTGGCCCGGTTCGGCCCTGCCTCCTCTCATGGCGGCATCTTCACCGAGGACGCCGTCCGCGCCGCCGTGCGCCGCCTTCCGGTCGCGGCGCTGGAACTGTCGGACAAAGACGAGCAGGCCCTGCGCCGCGCCGGGCTGAAACGGATCGCCGATCTGGACGACCGGCCCCGCGCCCCGCTGGCCGCCCGCTTCGGCGCCGATTTCCCCGCCCGGCTGGCGCGGGTGCTGGGCGATGAAGACGTGCGCATCACCCCGTATCGCCCGCCCGCCCCCGTCGTCGTCGACCGCATCTTCTTCGAACCGATCTCGGCGCCCGAGGACGTGGAACGCGTGCTGGCCGATCTGCTGGCCGAAACCGCCGAACGGCTGGAGCAGGCGGGTCAGGGCGGGCGCGCCTTCGAGGCCGGTTTCTTCCGCGTCGACGGCCAGGTGCGGCGCATCGTGGTGCGGACGGGTCAGGCGACGCGCGATGTCGCAGCGGTGGCGCGGCTGTTCCGCGAGCGGATGGGCGCCCTGTCCCACCCCGTCGATCCCGGCTTCGGCTTCGACCAGATGCGCATGGCCGTGCCCTGGATCCAGACCCTGAAACCGGCCCAGCCGGGGCTGGAGGGCGAGACGCCGGGCGAGGAGGCCTTCAGCCGCCTGATCGACCGGCTGACGGCGCGGTTGGGCCCAGAGGCGGTGCTGAGGTTCGAACCGATGGGCTCGCACATGCCCGAACGGGCCGGGCGGTTGGTCCCGGCGGCGGCGCGCGCCGGTGGCGAGGTCTGGCCCGACCTCGACCCCGACGATCCGCCCCTGCGCCCCCTGCAGATGTTTGACCCGCCCCAGCCGGTCGAGACCCTGGCCGAGGTGCCCGATGGTTCGCCCCTGCGGTTCCGCTGGCGTCGCGTGCTGCATGAAGTGGTCGGCTCGGAGGGGCCGGAGCGGATCGGCGGCGAATGGTGGCGGGCACCGCACCAGAAGACCCGCGACTACTACCGCGTCGAGGACCGCCAGGGCCGCCGCTTCTGGCTGTTCCGCCAGGGCCTGTACGGCGAGGACGGAGAGCCGCGCTGGTTCATCCACGGTCTGTTCGCATGACAGAAGTTCACCCTTGCGGAGCCTACGCCGAACTGGCGGCGGCCAGCCACTTTTCCTTCCTGCGCGGGGCCTCCTCGCCCAAGGCGCTGGTGCTGACGTCCATACTGCAGAGCCACGCAGGCCTCGGTCTGGCCGACCGCAACACCGTGGCCGGCGTGGTGCGGGCGTGGAGCGCGTTGAAGGAGTTGCGCGACGTGGGCCTGGCCCCGCCCGACAGGGTGCGCGAAGGCGGCGGACCGGGCGAGATCGCCTATATCGAAGACCCGCTGAACTATCCCGCCGTCTGCGAAGAGGTGAAGCGTCGCGCCGCCGGTTTCCGCCTGCTGACCGGAACGCGGCTGGTGTTCAACGACGGGACGCCGGACATACTGGCCTATGCCGAGACCCGCACCGGCTGGGGCCGACTGACCCGTCTGCTGACGCTGGGCAATCGGCGGGCGAAGAAGGGTCAGTGCGAGATCGGGCTGAACGACCTGCTGGCCGATCCTGAAGGTCTGTTGCTGATCGTGGCGCCGCCGGACCGACTGGAGGGGCTGGAGATGGTGCTGGCCCGCGTGGCCGAGGCAGCCCCCGGCGCGGTCTGGCTGGGCGCCGCCATGCTGAGGCGCGGCGACGACCGGCGGCGTCTGGCGCGGCTGAAGACGCTGGCGACGCGGGCGGATGTTCCCTTTCTGGCCATCAACGAGGTCCTCTACGCCTCGCCGAAGGACCGTGACCTTCAGGACGTTCTGACCTGCATCCGCGAGGGCGTAACCATCGACACCGCCGGGCGACGCCTGGAGACCAACGCCGAACGCTGGCTGAAGCCCGCCGCTGAAATGGCTCGCCTGTTCAAGGACGCGCCTGAGGCGGTGACGGAGACGACGGCGTTTCTGGCGCGCGCCGCGTTCGATCTGAGCGACCTCAGCTATCAGTATCCCGAAGAGCCCATCCCGCCCGGCTGGGCGCCTCAGGCATGGCTGGAGGACCTGACCCGCCGACACGCCGACATGCGCTATCCGGGCGGCGTCCCCGACAAGGTCCAGGCCCTTCTGGACAAGGAACTGGCCTTCATCGGCCGCAAGACGATCGCGCCCTATTTCCTGACCATCTACGACATCGTCCGCGTGGCGCGCGACAAACGCATCCTGTGTCAGGGACGAGGATCGGCGGCGAACTCGGCGGTCTGCTACGTCCTGGGCATCACCTCGGTGGACCCGGCGGAATCCGACCTGCTGTTCGAACGTTTCCTGTCCGAAGACCGCAACGAGCCGCCCGACATCGACGTCGATTTCGAGCACGAGCGACGCGAGGAGATCATCCAGCATCTCTATGAACGCTACGGCCGCCATCGCGCGGGCATCGCCGCCACGGTCATCCACTTCCGCCCCCGCAGCGCCATCCGGGAAGTGGGCAAGGCCCTAGGCCTGACTGAGGACGTCACCGCACGTCTGGCCTCCAGCCATTGGGGAAGTTGGGGCGGAGAGATTCGCACTCAACACATCGAACAGGCGGGACTAGACCCCGCCAATCCGATGATCGCCCGCGCCGTCGAAATGGCCTCACGCCTGTTGAACTGTCCGCGTCATCTGAGCCAGCACGTCGGCGGCTTCGTCCTGACACAGGACCGGCTGGACGAGATAGTCCCCATCGGCAACGCGGCCATGGCTGAGCGCACCTTCATCGAATGGGACAAGGACGACATCGACGCCCTGCACCTGATGAAGGTCGATGTGCTGGCGCTGGGCATGCTGACCTGCATCAGAAAGGCGCTCGACCTGATGCGGGCGCACCATGACGTGGACCACGACCTGGCTTCGATCCCCCAGGACGACGTCGGTGTTTACGACATGCTGTGCCGGGGCCAGTCCATCGGCGTCTTCCAGGTCGAGAGCCGGGCCCAGATCAACATGCTGCCTCGCTTACGGCCACGCCGCCTCTACGATCTCGTCATCCAGGTCGCCATCGTCCGCCCCGGTCCGATCCAGGGCGACATGGTCCACCCCTATCTGCGTCGAAGAAACGGAGTGGAGGAACCCAACTATTCAAAACCGGGTCCAGCCTACCCTGAGGACGAGTTGAAAGAGGTGCTGGACAAGACGCTCGGCGTGCCCCTGTTTCAGGAGCAGGCGATGAAGCTGGCCATCGTCGCCGCCGAGTTCACCGACGCCGAAGCCAACGGCCTGCGCAAGGCCATGGGCACTTTCCGCGGCGACGGCAGCCTGCACACCTATGAGACGCGGATGGTGGGGCGGATGATTGAGCGCGGTTATGACTCCGCCTTCGCCCAACGCTGCTTCGAGCAGATCAAGGGCTTCGGCTCCTATGGCTTTCCCGAGAGCCACGCCGCCTCCTTTGCGCAGCTGGTCTATGTCTCCTCGTGGATCAAGCACCACCACCCCGCGGCCTTCGCCTGCGCCCTGCTGAACAGCCAGCCCATGGGCTTCTATGCCCCGGCGCAGATCGTGCGCGAGGCTCACGAGATCGGCGGCGTCGAGGTGCGGCCCATCGACGTGTCGCACAGCGATTGGGACAACACGCTGGAGCCGACGTCGGGTGAACCCGCCCTGCGTCTGGGCCTGCGCCAGATCGACGGGTTCAAGCAGGCCTGGGCCGTGGCGCTGTCCACCGCGCGCGACCATCCCTACACCGACATCGAGACCCTGGCCCGGCGCGCGGACCTGCCCGCTGCAGCCATGCGAAAGCTGGCCGACGCCGACGCCTTCCGCTCGCTGGGACAGGACCGGCGCGAGGCGCTGTGGGCTGTGCGACGCCTGCCCGACGATGACGCCCTGCCCCTGTTCGCCGCCGCCGAGGCGCAGGAACGCGGCGCCCGCGAACTGGGCGCCGAGCCGGATGCACAGTTGCCCCTGATGCCGCTGGGCGAGCATGTGGCCGCCGACTATCAGACCGTGCGCCTGTCGCTGAAGGCGCATCCGATGGGCGTTCTCCGCCCCATCTTCGACGCCGAACGCGTGTTGAGCTGCGCGGCGACGGAGGCGAAGCGCGGCGGCACGCTGGTGCGGGTCGCCGGCGTGGTCCTGGTGCGTCAGAGGCCCGGCAAGGGCAACGCCATCTTCGTCACCCTGGAGGACGAGACCGGCATCACCAATGTCGTCCTGTGGGCGCGGATGTTCGAACAGTTCCGCCGCGAGGTCATGGCGGCCCGGCTGATGGAGGTCGAAGGCGTGGTCGAGAAGAGCCCCGAAGGCGTCGTCCACGTCGTCGCCCGCCGCGTCTTCGACCGCACCGCCGAACTGGCCAGGCTGTCAGAAGAACACGACACCGACGTCCAGCTGGCCCACGCCGACATCATCGTCCACCCGCAGCCGCCGCGTCACCCGCCGCACCGCCATCCGCGCGATGTGCGCATCCTGCCGGGGTCGCGGGATTTCCATTAAACGCTGGAAGCGGTCAGACATGCAGACCTAGAGCCCCGTTGTTGTCCTCATAAGCACCCAGCCGTTTGTAGACGCCGGAGGCACAAACGTCCGCATGAATGAACTGGACCTGAATCACAAAGCTATCGAACGTAGAATTCCAAACATGTATTTTACATCTAAGGTCAAAAATAAGGAGACAGACATTCAGTTCGAAAACACAACAGAAGCGATCGTCATGCTGTCAGAGCCAAACCCCGAAGATCACCTTAAAATCCTAATGGCCGCTTCGACTGAACTGGTTCGGCATTATGTGTCAACGAACAAGACGCCGCCTGAAATTCTTATCGCCCTGCGCGTGCGCCTTCGCATGACACACCAGGAAGTGAACAGATTACGTCAGTTATGAACTTGCAGCGTCTTGCCTTCGCCGCGATTCGGACACCTTTCTTGAGGTGGATCAATTAAGTAGTTTCCCGAGGCTGGGATGTGTCAGAACGAGGCCCCTTCCCCACTCACGCCCATGCAACTGGAATGCTTGCGGCGAGCCGCGAGCACCGACAAGGAAATCGCGCGCCAACTATCCATTTCCCCCGAAACCGTCAGCAGCCACATACGGTCGGCGATGCGGCGACTGGGCGCCGCCAACCGGCGCGAGGCGATGGGCCGTCTCACGGTCCATCCGCTATACGGGTCGATCGAAATACCCAATGTCCAGATCGTGGCCCCTGCTGCTGAGGCGTTGCAGGCTCCTCACGACCCGGCGACGCTGGCGCTCAGGCCAATGATCCTCGGCCGGCGGCTCCCGCCGCTGCCGGGACCCGTTCAAAGGCTCTACTGGGTGTTCGGCGTCTTCGTCGGATTGGCGGGCTTGACGATCATCGGCCTGTCCCTGCTTTCTCTGGCGGCGCAGCTGATCGATCGACAGGCCCTTGGCGGAACCCTCTGACGCGCCATGCAACCAGAGGGACTGACCATGAACAAACATCAATCGGGCATCCAAGTCGCACGCGGCCTGCGCGGCAGCGAACACGCCCTGGATGACGCCATCGCCCAGACAATGCGCCTCGGCGCCGACATGCTGGACGCCCGCAAGGCGTCGCGCTTCGCCGCGAGCGTCGGCCAGGTGGCCCTGCAAGAGATCATCGACGGACTGCACGCCATGAGCACGGCTCGAACCGCGCTCATCGCCGCCCACGGCGAACTCCTGCAGGTAGCCGACGAGCACCAGGTCGTATGGCGTATGGACGGCGCGACGGAGACCAAGCCCGACCGTCCGGTCGGCCTGGTTCCGTCTGCAGCCAACGTCGCCTGATCCGCTGAACGTGAGCGTCACGCCCCTCCTCTTTCCGACCCTCATCGTCATCCTGACGCTGGCGATCCTGGGCGGAAGGCCGGAAAGGACAGCCGCCGTCCTGTTTGCGGCGCTCAACTTTCTCACGCCCTTCCTCCAGCCCCTGATCATGGGTCAGACGCGGTGGGGGGTCGCGCTCACGTCGGTGTTCACATTCGGGGGCCTGCTCTGGCTCGCCCTCAGAAGCGATCGCTGGTGGCTGGTGTTCGCAGCCGGCTGCCAGTTGCTCGCCCTTTCCACCCACATCATTACGCTGCTGCAGATCGACAGTCTGATCTGGACCGCTGTGACCCTAAGGTGGATCTCATGGGGGGGCGTGCTCGTCTGCGCGCTCTTCGGCCTTTGGGAGGGCCGCGCCGTTGATCGACTTCGACGCAGCGCAAGAGGCGCTGACGACGATGCCGAGCCCATCCGTAAGAATCTCCAACGCAGCCGGGAGTCCTGACACCGAACCCATATGGCCCGACGACACGGACATCCTGTCTGAAGCCCTGGCCAACCGACGGGTGGCCGAGGCCTGGATCGCCCGGTTCGGCGATCTGGCCGGAGTCGCGGCAACGAACCGGTCGGTCCTCCTTGTGATCGCGAAAGCGGTCGACCCCGACCATGCCTGCGCAACGCTCAACCGGCTTCTCGTGATCCACCGATACGGGTTCCGGGCTCTAGCGCAACGGGCCGCCCGACGTCCCCTGATCGGAGATCTCGAGCGCCTGATCGCCTACCTGAGGACGTCGATGCAGGCGGAAGGAACCATCCAGTTCCGGATCCTTTTTCTTGACGTCAGACGCCAGCTCATCCTCGACGAAGTCGTCCACCGCGGCACCGTCGATCACGCCAGGATGTACCCGCGTGAAGTCATGCGCCGTGCGCTCGAGGTGCATGCGGCCGCCATCGTGGTGGTGCACAATCATCCCTGGGGCGACCCCGACCCTCAGCCCTTCGACATCGAATGCGCGCACGAGATCCTCGTAGCGGCCAAACCGCTCGGCATCACCGTCCAGGACTATCTGATCGTCGGACGGCACGGCGCCGCATCCTTTCAGGCTCTGGGCCTGCTGGACAATGGCGGAAACCTGGCGCGAACCTCCGTCCGACGTCGCCGCGCCCCTGTCCGCAAATCAAGGGCTGATCCTGACGGATGACCCTCATCGACGTCGGGCCGGTTGCGGTCATGGTCCCGGCCTTCTAGCCTGCCGCTAGGGAGGGGTGCACCATGGGATCTGAACCGACCGCGTTTGACATCGAGCTCGGCCGCAAGCTCAAGAACGCCCGGCTCGCGCTCGGCCTTACACAGGCCGCGGTCGCACAGGCGATCGGCGTGGCCGCGCAGCAGGTGCAAAAGTATGAGAATGGCAGAAACCGGATCTCCGCCTCGCGGTTGACCCAGTTGGGCGCGGCCTTGAACATTGATTTCAGCCGGACGGTCAACCCTGGCGGCGCCCGATTTGTCTCTTTCGAATTCGCGCCGGACGAACTGCGCCTGATCGAAAGCTTTTCGACGTTGAACGTCAGCCAAAAAGCCCTTGTTCAGTCGCTTGTCGATGAGCTCTCAAAAGGGAGTTGTCAGTCCAAACTGATTACCGGTTGAGCGAGGCGGCCGTAGCGTCTCCGAATGTCCAAATCGATCAATCCGTTCCGCTGGTTTGACAGCTCGCCCGAGGTGATCCGCCTCGTGGTGTTGATGTACGTGAGATACCCGCTGTCGCTCCGGAACGTTGAGGACCTTCTGGCCGAGCGCGGCATCGACATCTGCCATGAGACGGTGCGGCTTTGGTGGAACAGGTTCGGCCCGATGTTCGCCGCCGAGATCCGCAGGAAGCGGGTCGATCACATGCGCGCCTACACTCACTGGCGCTGGCATCTGGACGAAGTCTACGTGAAGATCAACGGCGAAATGCATTACCTCTGGCGCGCCGTCGATCATGAGGGCGAGGTGCTGGAATCCTTTGTCACCAAGACCCGGGACAAGGCCGCAGCACTGAATTTCATCAAGAAAGCCATGAAGCGCCACGGCCGCCCAAGGCCATCGTCACCGACGGCCTCCGCTCCTACGGGGCTGCGATGAACGACCTCGGAAATACGCAGAAGCAGATCGTCGGACGTTGGGCCAACAATCGATGTGAGAACTCACACCTGCCATTCCGACGACGAGAACGAGCCATGCTGAGGTTCCGCCAGATGAAGACCTTGCAGAAGTTCAGCTCCGTCCACGCCGCCTTCCACAACCACTTCAACCAGGATCGCCACCTCATTAACAGAGACGATTTCAAAGCCCGAAGATCGGCTGCATTCGCCGAGTGGAAGATGCTCGCCGGATGACGATTACGCCCCCTGCCCTCACCGCGCCTGCTGGAGACAAGTTAGCGTTGGACTGACAGCACCGCCACCGGCTTTCCTAGATACATCAGATACTTGCACCCACCAGGGAAAGCCGCCGAACTCTGGCTTTAGTGGACCTGAACTGGTGCGATCGCGGGGTGTCGCGAGCATTTGCGGCCTGGAATCCCCACGCACCCGGAGTCGTCGTCCCTGCCGTCCATTGATCCAGTGGAGTTTCCCTGCCTGGGCGCATGGAAAATGCTCGCCATAGGCGCCATCCCCTGCACTCAACGCGTCCTGTGGAGATGAGTTAGCGCTGGACTGACAGCACCAGCCAGCGCAACCACCTCGCCTTTCGCCGAACTGTGAGCTAGGCAGGAACTGTTCGTGTATTGTTCATATGAGACCCAATGGGAACCGCCGCTCTTAGATCTTCGGCTACCGCGCCTGCTACGAGTGCGTGCACGGTCGAAGTGCGGGCAATCGAGACCACCGCATTTCCATTCGAGGCCATCAGTGCGATCGCGGAACGGGAGAGTTGGCGGAAAGAAATAAATAGGCCGATCTATCACGTCCACAAATGGTGGGCCCAACGCCTGGGATCGGTGTTCCGCTCGATCGTGATCGGCGCCCTGGCTCCCAGTGGCACGGATGTTCTTGAGCAATTTTACTCCGCTACCCACCCCCGTTAATCGCTCAGCTAGGTGCAACTCGTCATGCCTGTCTACACGTTTGGGTTTGACGCGGTGATCACTATCGATTCCCAAATATGGGAGGATGACGAACAATGGTCGCCATGGGATGCTGCGTGGTCGGCTCCCCCGAAGGCCGGCAGGCGGTCCGGCCTCCACTGACCCCCAGTCAGACCCCCAAGCCGGGCCGCCACCGGTCTTCCACATGCTGGTCGTCTCTTACGCTGTTCATTGTGTTCCGACGGCCAGGCGTTCATTCACGCGATGTCACCGGGTGATTTTGCTCAATTGTTGGGAAGCATTCCCCAAAAGCGCCCCCATGGGCGTCAGATCAGGATAGAATCGACACCGCCATGCTGACCCAGCCTCCTCCGCAAATTCGTTGTCTCTCCTTCATGCATTCCGCCAACAGGCGGCTCATGTTCTCGGCGGTCCTGCTGGTCGTCGGCACGACAACGGCTTGCGTCCCGTCCAGCCGGATTGACGTCGTCCACACCGGGTTGGCGCCCGCCTCTGCGCCTCAGACCTATCTCCTGCCCCAGGCGGCCGCCGCCACACCCGACGACCGCAGGGCGGCGCAGGCCGTCGAGCGCCAATTGAACGCCAGAGGATGGAGTTCCCCGTCCGCTTCACCTGACTGGAAGGTTGAAACCGCCTATGTCGTTCGCGCCAATTCCGTCGGCGTCATCAAACATGAAGATGAAAGCGAAGTGTGGCTGGTTCAGCCCGAACGCCGTGCCTGGTGGCGACGCAAGTCCAACATTCACGCCCTGTCGGTCCGTCTGGTTCAGCCCGCCACCGGCGAGGAGTTCGGCCGCGCCACCGCCCATACGCATCTCGTCGGACCCATGAACGAAAGCCTGATGGACGGTCTGGCCGCCGCTGCTGTGAGCCGCATGGTCGAAGGCGTCGCCGTCACGGCCCCCTGACACCTGGAGCAAAAATCTGAGACCAGGCTGACTGCGTCATTTGCTCTTGTCCCAATCGACGTCCTCGGCGCCCGGCAAGGCGAAGCGGAAGGTCGTGCCCCGCTCCGGCCCGCTGTCGCAGTTGATCCAGCCGCCATGGCGTTCGACCACCGTCCTCACAAAGGCCAGACCCAGACCGACACCGGGCTTGTCGGGTTCGGCCCGTGCGAACCGCTGGAACAAACCGGCCTGCGCCTCTTCTGACAGGCCCGGCCCGTCGTCGTGGATGGCGCAGACGACGACGCGCGCGCCCTCCTCGACCGCCGCCTCCAGAGTGCATGTGACCACCCCGCCGGTCGGGCCGTATTTCAGGGCGTTGTCGATCAGATTGACCAGAACGCGGGTGATCAGGACGGGATCGCCCCTGACCAGATGCTCGTTCTCTCCGTCCGGGGTCACGACAGTCGCCCCCGACGCTTGGGCCTGGGGCCACAGATTGTCGGCGGCGTCGATCAGGATCTGGGACAGGTCGAACATCGTGCTGTCCAGCGGCTGGGACTCGGCCCGCGCCAGCTGCACATAGCTTTCCGCCAGCGTCAGCGTGCGCTTGGCGTAGTCGCCGATCCGCCGTTCGAACGTCGGGTCGGCCCGATCGTGACGGCTTTCCAGAAGCGTCAGGATGGAGACCTGCGGCGCTCTCATGTCGTGGCTGAGCAGTTGCAGGGCCTCTTCCCGCTGGCTTTCGGCCAGGCGGATGGCGCTGACGTCGGCCAGACGGATGATGCGGCCGCTGGCCCGCCCCTCGGCGTCCGACAGCGTCTCGCTGTCCACCTTCAGGACCGCGCCCGACGGAATGGTGATCTCCTCGCCCTCCCCCTCGCCGCCGCCCCCGCCACTAATGAGGAAACGGCGCCAGTCGGTCTCGCCCAGCCCCCGGAACAACGGGTCGACCTCTGCCCCGACCAGATCGCCGCCGCCGAACAGGGCCCGAGCCCGGTCATTGGCCAGCAGCACCCGCCCTTCGTCAGACACCACCAGCGTCGCGTCGGGCAGGCTGCCCAGGGTGTCAGTGACGAAGCGGCTGAGGTTGCGGAACCGTAGCAGCGCCCGTCTCAAGCCCCCGACCTGACGGGCGATGACGTCCTGGGGCAGGCCCGCACTACCGGCGTCGGGCAGAAGGGGCGCCTCGGCCTCGAACTGGTCGAGCTCGGTCTGCATGAAGCTGGAGGCCGCCGCCAGTCGCCGCCAGCTCCACAGGGGCCAGGCCAGGGCAAGACCCGCCACCGCCGCCAGCGGTGGGAACCACCAGCCCGTCAGGAACGCCGCCAGACTGGCCAGAAACACCCCGCCGATCAGCCCCGCCCCCACAGCCAGATTGACCATCGGCCTGAACACCAGAAACGCGACCAGCAGCAGCCACAACGGCAGAAGCGACAGCACCGTCTGCCAGATCACCGGGACAGGCCGTGTCGCCTCTCCGCGCAGCAAGGTGTCCAGCAACGCCGCCTGAATCTCCACCCCCGGCGTCAGTCCGCCCCGTGACGAGGTTGGGGTCGCATAGCGGTCGCCCTGACCATCCGCCGTCATGCCGACCAGCACCAGCCGGTCCTTCAGAAAGGCCGAGGGCGTCTCGCCGTTCAACAGGTCGACAAAGGAGACGGTGCGGAAATGCCCCGCCGGACCGCCATAGCCGACCAGCATCGGCGCCTCGGCGAACAAGCCGTCCTGATCCGGCGGCGTCGCTGCCGGCGGCAGGACGCCGCCTGACGCCTCATACAGCCGCGCCATCAGATGCGGCCACGCCCTGCCCTCATGCGTCAGAGAGGCCCCACCGCGCATATAGAGAGGCAGGCGCCGCACGGCGCCGTCCGCATCCGGCGTCAGATTGACGTGCCCCAGCCCCGCCGCCGTCTCGGCCAGCCCCCCCGCAGGACGGCGTTCGCCCCAGGCCGCGCCGTCCTCGCCTGGGGTCTCCAGCAGAACGGGCAGATAGACATTCCCCGCCGCCTTGACCGCAGCATCCAGCACCGGATCAGCCGGATCGGGTTCGGTGAACAGCACGTCGTAACCCACCCCCCGGACCTGCGCCTCGGCCAGCCGGTCGATCAGGGCGGCATGGGTGGTGCGCGGCCACGGCCAGCGGCCCAGCGCCTCGATGCTGCGGTTGTCGATGGCCACGACCACGATCTGCTCGCTAGGCGGCGCGCGCTTCAGATCGGCCCAGCGGTCATAGACCAGGTTGTCGACTCGAACCGTCGCCTGGGCCAGCGTCAACCAGACCACAAGCACCGACAGCGCCAGGCCGACCAGCACCCATTCCACGACGTGTCTGCGCGTTTCGAACATCGCCCGTGTCATGATCCCGGCCCCTTCCGCCCCGGCTTAGCGCCCGATGCGAAGCTCCTGAGGTTCAGACCAGGTCTCGACGTGCATGCCGAAACCCGAGCGTCCCGCCCTGACACGCCAGTTATAGACGCCGGGCTGAAGACCGGTCAGCGTCAGTTCAGACGCCGCCAGATCGGCTTCGTCGACCACGACCGTCTCAGCCTCATCATCGACCCGTCGCAGCTGGAAGCGGAACACAGGCACGCCCGCGCCCTGGGCCTCCCAGCGGAACTTATAGCGACGATTCCAGCCCGCTCCATCCACCGAAGCCGCCAGACCGCCCAGCCGGTTGGACAGACGAACGAAGCTGTAGGCTGTCGGAACGCCTTCGACGCCCTCTTCAGACAACGCCGTCAAACGCAGGAAATAGACGCCATCCTCCACCGCCGGGAAAGCCAGCGTGGAACCACTGATGTCGCTGTCGGTCTCCATAATGGCGTCGATAAAGCCTGCATCCGTCGCCACCCGCCCGCGATAGGCCGCCGCACCGGTCTGAGGCGTGACAGCGAAGCTCAGATCGATCTCGGTCTGTGGCTTGTCGGGCTGCGCCAGCGCCGGCGCCGGCAACAGGGGCACGATGCGGATGACGCCCATGCGCTCAGCCGCCGCTTCATGGGCCGACACCCGCACTTCGTCAGACAGATCGGCGTCCGAAACCCCAACCACACCTTCCAGAACCTCGGTCGATCCCGCTTCAAACGCTGGGACATAAGCGACCCGGAAGTCGGTGCCGCGCACCGCCGACACCGACACCGGAGTCCGCACCCGGAAGCGGCCGGCCGGCAGCACAGTCGCGGCTCTGGATTCGGCCCGGCCCGTCTCGACCGACAGTTCGTGATCAATAGCGCCGTTCAGGATGATCCGGCGCAGACGCGCCACCCGCACCCGGCTCTGCGAAGGGATGGTCACATGGCCGCCGTCGGGCAGGGAGAAGCGCAGAAAGGCGTTCGCCCCCGTCGAAATGACGGCGCCCTCGCTCAAGGCTGCGCCAGTCGCCAGCACGCCGCCCGACAGCCGCACATCGCCTCGAAAACTGACGATCCGCGCCTGAACCGGCTCTGATTTCAACAAGTCGGTGGGGATCACCAGCGTCCGACCGACCGCCATGCGACGCGGATTGGCGACGCGGTTCAGCCTCTGCACGCTGCGATAGTCGGAGACGCGGACGAAATTGGTCTGGGCCAGATCATAGAGGGTGTCGCCGCTGCGGACGACATAGCGGATGGTTGCGTCGTTCTGCCCCCGCGTCGTCTGGGCGTCAGAGGCGGACACGACGCCCAGGGACAGGGCCGCCGCACAGACGGCGCCCAGCAACCAGCCGTTGTTCATTCGCTTCAGGCTCCTTGCCCTATCGACTCATCCGGCCCCCCGACCCGTTCAAGCCTGTAACCGTAACTGTAAACCGGCGTCAGGCGAAATCCGGCTTCTGGCCTCAACCCCAGCTTGGTTCGTATGCGCGATATGTGCATGTCCAGGGTCCGGCTGTTCAGCCCCGGATCGCTGCCCCAGGCCGCTTCCATAAGATAGGTCCGCGACAGGGCCCGGTGCAGGTTCTGGAACAGGACCAGGGCCAGGGCGAACTCCTTGCCGGTCAAGCTGACGGGCTGGCCGTTCACACTCGCCCCCTCCGTCGAAGGATCCAGCGTCACCGGCCCGCAGACTTCGACCGCCAGCTTGGGCTTGCTGTCATAGGCGCGGCGCAGCAGGGCGCGCAGCCGCGCCTCCAGAACCGGCGGCGCGATCGGCTTGACCAGATAGTCGTCCGCACCCGCATCCAGACCCGTCACGACGTCGGCGTCGTCGGCGCGGCTGGTCACCAGCAGGATGGGCGGCGGCGGAGAGATGTTCTGGTGCGCCCAGGCGATGACCTCCACACCAGTCCGGTCGGGCAGATTCCAGTCCAGGATCAAGGCGTCAAACGTCTCGCGCCTCAGGGTCGATATCAGGGCGTTGGCGCGGGAAAAGCCGGTTCCGCGAAACCCCGCCGCGGCGATGACGCCAAGCACGGTCTCAAGCTGCAGGGGATCATCTTCAAGCGCGGCGATTTTCATTACAGATCCGATGGCCGCCGACGGCGGCACGCAAAGGCGGAGCTTGCGCTCAATGTCGGCTCCTCGACATTAGCGGACCTGAAACGGTTTATCGAGTGGCCGCACGGTCTAGCTGCAATGAGACGGCGTGGGCGTCTACTGACGCCCCGCCTCATAGGTTCGAAACGGCTTCTCCACGCCGGGAGCCAATCGTATGGCGGCGGCCATGTCGGCCCGCGCCGCCGCCTCGTCACCGAGTGCGCGCCGCGCCAATCCCCGACCGTAAAGCGATGCCGGAAGTTCGGGCGCCAGCACCAGGGCCCGTTCATAAACATCAAGCGCCTCAGCCGCGCGCCCGAGCGACAGAAGCACCAGGGCGCGGCTGTCGATGATGCCCGCCTCAGTCGGCGCCAGAGCCAGGGCGGCATCGCAATCCGTCAGAGCCTGGTCCAGATCCACTCCGGTGATCGCCTGGGTCCAGCACAGATTGTTCAACAGGCCGGCGCTTTCACTGGCTATCGGCCGCACCACGGCCAGGTCTGCACGACCTCCCTCCAGATCGCCCTGCCTGAAGCGCGTCTCGGCGCGTGAGATCAGGATCAGCGGATGATCGCTTTCAATCGCCAGGGCGGCGTCAAGCACCCCCTCGGCGCCAGCGTAGTCCTCCAGCAGCTCCAACACCTCCGCCTGCACCTGCAGCACCCTCACATCATCCGGGTGGCGCTCGGCCAGAGCCGTGACGACGGTGCGCGCCTCTTCAAGACGCTCAGCGGCCACCAGGACGCTGACTTCCACCAGACCCGTCTCGGCAATGCCCGGCCTAAGCTCCTGCACGCGGCGCAGATCCGCCAGAGCCTTGTCCCACTCCTTCATGCCGCCGTAGGCTTGAGCGCGGAACCCCAGAATAGCCGTGTCGTCTGGCTGCGCCCGCAGCGACAGGGTGAATTCGACGACGGCGTCCAGATGGCGCTTCTGCTGCAACGCCAGCAGACCCCGTCCGTTCATCGCCACCCGTTCTGTCGGGCTGATCTCCAGCGCCCGGGCGAAGTCCGCTTCCGCGCCTTCGGCATCGCCGGACCAAAAGCGGACAATGCCGCGATTGGCGTAGGCGTTGGCGTGGTTCGGATCGATGGCGATCGCCCGATCAAGCGCCGCGATCGCCTCCTCCGGGCGATTATTGCCGTTCAGGGCCAGCGCCCGGTTGACCAAGGCGGTCGCAGTCTGCGGTCCTTCGCTTTCCAGCTGATCCAGATCCGTCGCCGTGGTCTCATAGCTTCTCGGCGCAACGATCTCGACCCTCTGGTTGGACAACCGTTCCAGCGGCTCTTTGGCGGCGACGCGTTCCGCCTCGGTCATCTCCGGGCGCAGAGCCACGGTGTCACGCTCCATCACCACCCGGGCGCCGTCACGAGTGACGTGGCGTCGATGGCGATAGGCGGCGGCTTCCTGATCAATATCATCCGCATTGACGACAAAGCCTTCTCCGCCGTCAGGCAGGATGACGGTGGTGCGGAACCGGCTGAAAGCGGGATAGTTCGTGATGAAAGGCAGGTCGCGGAACGGTCCTTCGGGCCGACGATCACCTGAGCTCCAGGAAATGCGTGACAGCGGCGCCTCGGCTCGACGCCCGCCGCGCGACGCCCAGTCCAGGGTCGCCTGACCCGTCATGGTCATATGCAGTTCGTTACGCGCCTCGTCATAGGCGGAGGAGACGGTGGTGATCGTCAAATCATCAATCAGACCCGGCCACATGGTGCGCATATAGGCGTCGCGCTGGGCTGGCGAGGCGACGGAAAACTGGGCTTGCATCATGGCGGCGGTGTCGCCGCGCATCAGGACATCGCCGGTGACGGCTCCAGCCGAATAGATGCCATTGCTCAAGTCCAGTTCAATGAGAACCTCACGCAGATACTCGCTGGGCGGATCGCTGGGCAGCCGGACCAGCGTCGCTCCGGCCTTGACCGGCAGCACCCAGCCATAGGCCAGCGGCGGCAGGGCGGTCAGAGACCGGTCGCCGACCCGCGTGCCGTCCAGCCAGACGATCTGACCATCCACCACCGCCTGAACAAAGACATGGTCGAAGGCCGACATGGCCGGCAGTCTTTGGTCCAGAGCGTCGTTCACCGTGCTGGCCAGCACCGGATGCGCCTCGACGCCCAGACCCTTCAAAAGGGCCAGAAGCAGGCTGGTCTTGCCTTTGCAATCCCCGAGACGACGGTTCCAGGTGTCATCGGCGGTGGCTGGCAGCAGACCGCCCTCACCCATCGCCAGCGCCAGATATCGGACCTCGTCCTGAACCAGTCGGAGCGCCGCCAGGACCTGATCGGCCTGGCTTGAGTGGGTCGTGCGGATACGTTCGATCTCTGCATGCAGGGGGGAGTCTTCAGCTAGAACCGAAGATTGATCGTAGAGGGGGACAAAAAGCGCCGACACGTCCGACCAGGCGGCATAGTCCGTCCCCTCCAGCAGCTTCACATAGTGAAAGCGCAGCGGAGCGTCCGTCGGGACCAGAACAGGCTCCAGCCCCGTCAACGCCACTTCGATCTCGGACCGGTCGCCTCGTCTGCGCACCTGAGGCCGGGGCCAGTCGTCGGTCGTCTGAATCTGCATGCCCACCGACGTCGGCCAGGATGCGCGGAAGAAATACTGATCGACCGACGCCGGCACCGCCCCCGAGGCCACGAACTCCGCGTGGCTCCCCAGCAGCGGTATATGGGTCTTGACGGAATAGGCGAATTCCAGCCGATCCCCCACACGCAGATCATCCAGTTGCAGCGTGGCGGTCAGCACCCCATCGACCACCGCCGACTCCAGATTGGCCTCGCGCCTCAGAATGGCGAATTCGCGTCCCTCCAGGGCGTCAATCCTCTGGTCCCCGCGCAATATGTCCACAGCGTGGACCGTCACGTCCTGCGCCGCCGGATTCCATGGCAAGGCGACCGTTCCGAACGAGGCCAGGGCCTGGGGCGTCAACACGATGGCCCGGCTGCGGACGTAGACCTGGGAACCTGAACCGTCGAAATAATACTGCTGATCAAACACCTCGATCCTGAAGGCGTCGCCGTTGGCGGCCGGCGCCGCCTGATCCACAGCTGGCGCAGCCTTGACCCACGCCGGAGCCGCGCCGCGACCGATCGTGTCGCCCGCATGGACCGCCGTTGCGGACAACAGGCTCACGAAACACGTCAGGATGATCAGATACAGGCGCATGGTTCCCCCCGCCGCCACTCTAGGAGACATGGCAAATAACGCCAGCCCATATACCGCCGATACCATCCGCGCATTTGGTCGCATTCGAACGATCCGGCCGCCGAATTTCTCTCCATTCGGACAGAAATTCTAAATTATCACGCCGAATTTCCTGACTTAAAGCCGTCGCAATTGGTTTTTTTTGCGGTGCAGCATTTTCATGTTTCAACCTACTCACGCGGCCCTCGCCGTCCTGATCGCCGCCAGCACGCCTGGTCTGGCCTTCGCCTATGTTGCCGAAGATCCGACCTCGCCTGCGACCGCCGTATCGCCTGAAGACCCGACCCAGACGCCGCATACGCTGGGCGACATCGTCGTCACCGGCTCCAACATCCGCCACGCCAATCTGGAGGGGTTCAACCCGGTCCAGGTCATCGCCCGCGAAGAGCTGGAGACGTCTGGCAAGACCACGGCGGCCGATCTGCTGCGTTCCATCTCGGCCAACACCGGCAGCGGATCTAATGAAACCCAGAACACCGGCTGGGCCTCGGCGGCGGCGGGCATCGGCTTGCGAGGTCTGTCGCAGAAGAACACGCTTGTGCTGCTGAACGGACGCCGCGTCGCCAACTACGGCTTCCCGTCGGGCGGTCTGTCGGACACCTTCGTCAACCTGAACGCCCTGCCCCTGGTGGCGGTAGAGCGGTTCGAGATCCTCAAGGACGGAGCCTCGGCGGTCTATGGCTCGGATGCTGTCGCAGGCGTGGCCAACATCATCACTCGCCGCAACTTCCAGGGACTGGAGTTCGGCGCCAGCTACGGCCTGGCCGATCAGGGCGGGCTGGAGACCTCCACCGCCAAACTGGTCGCCGGCTATGGTGACCTGAACGACCAGGGCTTCAACATCCTGGTCTCGTTGGAGGGCTACACCCGCGAGCGTCTGGACCAGAACGAGCGTGATCTGACCGCCTCGGGCATCTACGACGGCCTGCCCGGCGGGCGCTGGAACGGCTGGTCGGCCAAGGGTGCGCGCTTCCTGGTCAACGGCGCCTCCGTGCCCTTCCTCAACGCCCAGGGACAGTGCCCCGAGGGCATGGTGCTGACCGCCAGCGCCCCCATCGACGGCCTGGCCGGTGACACCTGCGCCATCAATCTGGCGCCCTACACCACCCTGATCCCCTCAGCTGACCGCTATCAGGCTTATGTGGCGGGCACAGTGCGCCTGACGCCCCAGATCGAAGCCTTCGGCGAACTGCTGTTCTCCTATGCCGAAGGGGGCTCCATCTTCGGGGCCAGCCCCTATTTCACGCTGGAGGGCGGACGCTTCGCTCTGAACGCCCAGACAGGTCTGGCCGAGCCGGTCTCCAACCTTCTGCCGGGAGCCAACCCCTACAATCCCTACGGCGTCGATACGCCGATCGAATACACCTTCTTTGATCTGGGCCAGTCGCTGAAGACCAGCGTCTCGCGCTCGTGGCGCACCCTCGGCGGCGTGCGCGGCAGCCACGACCGCTTCGACTGGGAGGCGGCGGTCTACGCCTCAGGCAGCAATGAGCGTGAGCGGGTCGCCGCCGGTTTCGCCAACCGCTGGACCCTGGCGGACGCCTTGCTGGACGGCAGTCTGAACCTGCACAATCCCTCGGCCACGCCGCAGGCGGTTCTGGACGGCATCGCCCTGTCCACCCTGCGCCCGGCCGAGTCGCGTCTGTTCGGCGCCGACTTCAAGATTTCGGGCGAGCTGTTCACTCTGCCCGCCGGTCAGGTCGGCTACGCCGCCGGCGTCGAGGTCCGCCGCGAAAGCCTGGTCTCGACCAACCCCTGGCAGATCGATGCGGGCCTGCAGATCCGCCCCGCCATCGCCGCGGTGGATGGCGAGCGCGACGTCGCCGCCGCCTATGCCGAGTTCAACATCCCCCTGATGTCCAATCTGGAGCTGCAGCTGGCCGGACGCGCCGACGAATACAGCGACTTCGGCAGCGCCTTTTCGCCCAAGGCGGGCATCCGCTGGCAGGCGACGGACTGGCTGGCGGTGCGCGCCTCGGCCTCGCGCGGCTTCCGCGCGCCCTCCCTGTCCGAGAACTCGGCTTCGACCCTGATCTCATACGGTTCGGTGATCGATCCCTATGATCCCGACCTGCCCAATTCGCGCCAGAACCCGACCTTCTTCACCGTCGGCAACACCGATCTGGAGCCGGAGCGGACGCGGTCCTACAACTTCGGCGCCGTCTTCACCCCGACGCGCGACACCTCCCTGAGCATCGACTGGTATAAGATCGAGCTGGAGAATCTGGTCGGAACCAACAACACCACCGCCATTGTCGCGGCCAACGATCCCGCCGATGTGATCCGCGACGCGCGGGGCAAGCTGCAGGCCGTCTACAACCGCTACCGCAACCTCAGCGAGCTGCAGACCTCGGGTCTGGACATCGATTTCAGCCACCGCATCCGCACCGAGGACTGGGGCGCCTTCAGCCTGTCGGCGGCCTACACCCATGTGCTGGAATACAAGCGGCCCAACGCGGCGGGCGGTCCGCTGCTGGAGTACGCCGGGACCAACCGGGGCGCCGCCCTGCCCGCGCACAAGGCCACGTCTCGGGTGGCGTGGAACCGCGACGCCTTCGACGCCAACCTGACCTGGTATTACACCAGCGGCTACGAACAGGTGCCCGTGGTCGGGGGCCAGACCCGCGTCGACGCCTATAATCAGTTCGACGCCTATCTGGGCTGGAACATCGACGACAAGCGCAAGCTCTACGCCAAGATCGAGAACCTGCTCGACGAGGCTCCGCCGATCGACGCCTCCTTCGCCGGCATCCGCGCCCCCTATGACTTCGGCCAGTACGACCTGCGCGGGCGCTATTTCCGCGTCGGCTTCGACGTCAGCTTCTGATCAGAGACCCCATCATGAAAACCGTCCGCACAGCGCGCGCCATCGCCCGGCGCGCTGCCGCCTCCGTCTTGTTCGGGGCTGCGCTTCTGGCCGCGCCCGCTCCCGTCCTGGCCCAGACGCCTTACTTCTTCCCGCAGGTGACCCAGAGCGACCTCGACCCGGCCATTCCGACGCCGGAAGCCTTCCTCGGCTATCCAATCGGCAGCCATTACACCCGTCACGACCGCGTCGCCGACTATCTGCGCGAACTGGCGCGGCTGTCGGATCGCGTCACGGTGACCGAGATCGGCCGCAGCTATGAGGAGCGGCCCCTGCTGTCGGTGGTCATCACCTCGGGCGCCAATCAGGGCCGGATCGACCAACTGCAACAGGCCCACGCCGCCGTTTCGGACCCGAACGGCCCGCCCCCCAGCGCTGACGTCCCCGTGGTCGTCGGCCTCTATTACAGCGTCCACGGCAACGAAACCTCCAGCGGCGAGGCCATGCTGCTGACCGCCTACTACCTCGCCGCCAGCCGCTCCGCCGAGGTGCAGGACTGGCTGGACAAGGCCGTCATCGTCATCGATCCGGCCCAGAACCCCGACGGCCGCGACCGCGCCGCCAACTGGCACAACGCCTGGAAGAACCAGCCCGCCATCGCCGATCCGCTGGACAAGGAGCACGTCGAGCCCTTCCCCGCCGGGCGGACCAACCACTATTTCACCGACCTGAACCGCGACTGGCTGGCCGTCACCCAGCGCGAGACCCGCGCCAAGCTGGAGGTCTTCCACCGCTGGCGCCCCAATGTGCAGATCGACTTCCACGAGATGGGAGCGAACTCGACCTATTATTTCGAGCCCTCGCCTTCCAGCATGGAGAGCCCGCTTCTGCCCCGCGCCTCCTATGAGTGGAACGTCACCCTGGCCCGCTATCACGCCCAGGCCCTGGATAGCCTCGGGTCGCTCTATTACACGCGCGAGGTCTTCGACAATTTCTCGCCGGTCTATGGCTCCACCTACCCCGACTTCCACGGCGGCGTGGGCGTGACGGTCGAGCAGGCTTCCTCGCGCGGTCTGGTTCAGGATACGCCTAACGGCCCCCTGACCTTCCCCTTCACCATCCGCAATCAGCTTCAGGTCGGCCTGGCCACCGTTCGCGGCGCCGTGGCCGAACGCGACGGCCTGCTGACCCTTCAGCGCGACTTCTTCCGCTCGGCGGTCGAACAGGGGCGGCGCAATCCGCATCAGGCTTTTGTCTTCGGCGACGCGGCCAACCCCGGCCTGACGCGCCAGACCCTGGACCTGCTTCTAGCCCACCACATCGAGGTCAACGCCCTGAACGAGCGCGTCACCGCCGACGGCCGCACCTATGAGCCAGGCGCCGCCTATGTGGTCCGCGCGGCCCAGCCGCAGTTCCGCCTGATCCACTCCATCTTTGAACAGACCCCGCCGACCAACGGCGGCGTCTATGGCAGCACCTCCTACTCCATCGCCCTGGCCTATGGACTGGACAGCGCGGGCCTGCGCCGCGTTCCCGCCGTGGGCGCGGCGGTGACCGAGGTTCCGGCGACGGTCGGGGGCGTGTCCGGCCCCGCTGAAGCCTACGCCTATGTGCTGGATTGGCGCGACCTGAACGCTCCTCGCGTGCTGGCGGCCCTGCTACGCCAGGACATCCGCGTCCGCGCCGCCTATGAGCCCTTCTCCACCCGCACCGAACAGGGCGACATCGCCTTCAGCCGAGGCTCTCTGGTGGTGACGACCGCAGGACAGTCGGTCGATGCGGCGGCGCTGCGTCAGGCCGTCGATGCGGCGGCGCGCGAGGCGGGTGTCACCGCCTACGCCGTCAGCACGGGCCAGAGCGTCTCGGGCGTCGATCTGGGCAGCAACAATGTGCGCGCCGTGCGGGCCCCGCGCATCGCCCTGGTCATGGGCGAAGGCGTCAACGCCACTGAGATCGGCTCGACCTGGTTCGCCCTCAGCGAGCGGCTGCGCTATCCGGCCACCCGTCTGGACGTGACCCAGCTGGGCCGGGCGCCTCTCGGCCAGTATGACAGCATCGTCCTGTCCGGCGGCCGCTATGACAGCCTGGGCCAGCCTACGATCGATGCGCTGAAAGCTTGGGTCCGCGCAGGCGGATCGCTGGTGGTGTTCGGCTCCGCCGCCCGCTGGGCCGCCGCCAACGGACTGGCCCCGCAGACAGAGGCGACGGAACGATCCGAGACCGCCGCCGAGCGCCGCGACTTCGGCGACCGCCAGACGGTTCAGGGCGAACAGCGCAGCGCCGGCAACGCCCTGTCCGCCGACGCCGACATCACCCATCCGCTGGCCTTCGGCCTCAGTCGCCGCGACCTGTTCGTCAACAAGGAGACGGATGTGGTTCTGGCCCCGGTCGACGACCCGTTCGGCAACGTCATCCGCATCGACGCCGATCCGACCGTCAACGGCTATCTGCCCGAGGCCCTGCGGCGTCAGGCGGCGGGCTCGGTCTGGGCCAGCGTCAATCCGCTGGGCTCGGGCACGGTGGTGTCCTTCGCCGACGATCCGGCCCACCGCAAATACTGGCTGGGCACAGAGCGGCTGCTGATCAACAGCCTGTTCTTCGCCGATCAGCTGACGGCGTCAGGGCGGCGCTGACGGATCAGCGCACCACCAGTATGCCGCGCTGCCCCCGACGTTCGACCGTCAGACGCGAACCACGGGGCAGTTCGGCCAGTTGGTCTATCGCCGTCACAGGCCGATCATTGACCGCAACGATGACGTCGCCGCTCATGACGCCGACGCCCCGGCGCGCATAGCCCCGGCTGTCGACCCGGCCGACGATGACGCCGCTGGCGAACGGATCGCCGCCCAACGCATCGGCCAGCGCCGGATTGAGCACCAGCAGCTGGGCGCCGGACAGACCGCCCTTCTGGATCAGGGTCGCCTTGTCTACATCGGCGTCACCGGGCAGGGGCTGCACCCGCGCGTTCAGCGTCTGACTACGACCGTTGCGCACGACGGTGACCTGCACCGTGTCATTGGGCGCCCTGGTGCCAACACGGAAATTCAGCCCGCCCTGATCGTTGACCTCGGCGCCGTCGATGGCGGTGATGATGTCGCCCTCTCTCAGGCCAGCACGTTCGCCGGGACCGCCGGCGAACACGTGACTGACCACCAGCCCCTGCGGCCGCGCCAGACCCAGATCGCGCGCGGCTTCGGCGGTGACGGCCTCGCCCTTGACGCCCAGCCAGGGCCGGACCACCGCCGTGGCCCCGCCGACCGCGCTGTCCACAACCCGCTTGACCATCGACGCCGGCACCGCAAAGCCCACGCCCGACGATGTGCCCGAGCGCGAGAAGATGGCCGTGTTGATGCCGATCAGGTCGCCGTCCATGTCCACCAGGGCGCCGCCCGAGTTGCCCGGATTGATCGCTGCATCGGTCTGGATGAAGGAGCCGCTGTCGCTGATGCCCGTCTCGGTCCGGTTCAGCGCCGAAATGATGCCGTTGGTCACCGTCTGGCCGACGCCGAAGGGATTGCCGATGGCCAGAACCAGATCGCCGACCTGCTGCTCTTCGCGGTCGTCGATGTTCAGGGTCGGCAGGCTCTCGCCGACGCCCTCCAGCTGAAGCACGGCGATGTCGGAGCGTTCGTCGGCCAGAATCACCCGCGCCGGGAACTCGCGCCGGTCGTTCAGCACGACCTTGATCTCCTGCATGCCGTTGATGACGTGGTAGTTGGTCACCACCACGCCGTCGGGCCGCACAATGACGCCCGAGCCGACCGAGCCGGTCTGGCGCTGGCCCGGAATGCCCCAGAAAGGGTCGCGGACCTGCTGCACGCCTCGCCCGGCCACATTGACCACGGCGGGGGCGGCGGTGCGCACCACGGGCGCGAAGCTGGACTTCATCGCCAGCGCGTCGCCGGGCACGACACGGGTTTCAGCGAACACCCCGTCCTGGGCTTTGGTGTCGCTGGGCTGGCCGCAGGCGGCGAGGGTCAGGGCCAGCACGATGGCGGTCGAGGTCTTCATGATCATCATCAGGTCTGTGTCGTTCAAGGCTATGGCCATTCCGCTACGAATTCTGGACCGGATCAAGGCCGCTGTCTGGTGCAGCCAAGGCGTCGTCCCGCTCCGCCCTACGTCCCACGATCCAGCCCGTGACCGCCGCCAGCGCCAGAACCGCCGCCGCCAGATAGAAGGCCAGTCCCGGATCGGTCATCACCCGCGTCGCCAACTGCACCAAGGCTTCAGGCGCCCCGTCCAGCGTCTGCGCCAGCCAGAACCGCGTATCCAGCGCGCCCTGCCCGACCGAGATCGAATAGATCCAGCCGAAGAACAACGGCGAAGCCACCCCGGCGATAGAGGCCACGCTCATGTTGGCGCCCTGAAGTTGGCCCTGCTCATCCTCGCCCACACGCCGCGTCATCAGCGACTGCAGCGTCGGCATGGCCAGACCCCACAGGGCGTTGGGCAGCATGGCGCAGATGAACAGCACCCCCGTCGGCGCCCAGCCCATGAAGGCTATGCCGACCGTGCCGCCGACCAGACCCAGCACCATGGTCGTCCGGTCCCCCAGCCGTTTGACCACCGGCCCGACCAGAACGCCCTGCACCAGCATGTCCAAAATGCCGACCAGAGCCAGCAGCAGGCCCACCTCCTTCGGCCCCCAGCCGTAACGCCAGCCCGCATACAGGACGAAAACCGCCGAAAAGACGTGGTGGGCGAAGTAGAGCAGGAAGTTGACCACCGCCAGACCGGCCAGTTCCGCATGCCGCTTCAACAGGATCAGCGACCCGACCGGATTGGCCCGCGCCCAGCTGAAGGCCATCCGCTTCTCGACCGGCAGGCTCTCTGGCAGGACGAACAGGCCGTAGAAGAAGGCCACGCCGGACAGGCCGCCCGCCACCCAGAACGGCAGGCGCGGATTGATGTCGCCCAGGAAACCGCCCAGCACCGGGCCCAGAACGAACCCGCCCGAAAAGGCCGCGCCGATTAATCCATAGGCCCTTGCGCGTTTCTCCGGCGCGGTGATGTCGGCCATGTAGGCGTAGATGGTGGTGAAGCTGGACGAGGTGATCCCGGCGATGATCCGCCCCGCCGCCAGCCACCACAGGTTCGGCGCCAACGCCATCAGCGCATAGTCCAGCGCCAGCCCCGCACAGCTGATCAGTATGACCGGTCGCCGCCCGTATTTGTCCGACAGCGAGCCGATGATCGGCGAACAGATGAACTGCATCCCCGCCCACAGGGCGATGAAGACGCCGTTGATCATCCCGGCCTGGGCGTTGGAGCCGATGAACTCCTCGATCAGGTGCGGCAGGATGGGGATGACGATCCCCATGGCCACGATGTCCAGCACCGCCGTGACGAAGATGAAGGCCAGCGCCGCGCGGCGCACCTTGGGGTGCAGCAATGACATGGGCGCGCTTTTATCCTTCCGACCGCCCCGCGTCTTCGCTCTTTTTCGCGCCCTTAGCGGCTCGTCACCGGCAAGGTGTCGTCGGGGTTTCCGTCGCCGCGCGGCGTGGCGATGCCCAGCACCCGGCCCAGGAAGGGCTGGACATCGACGCTGTCCAGATCGCTCAGCCGCCGTCCGGCCACGACGCCGGGTCCATGGGCGATGAAGACCGCCGCCATCTCGGGCGAAGCGTTGTCATAGCCGTGCGCCCCGCCTTCGCGGGTGATCGGCCGCGCCCTTGTGGCCAGCAACCAGCCCGGCTCCGACGCGCAGACGATGGCGGGCACACGCGGGTCGGAGCCCAGCACGAACCGCGCCGGGATCTCGCTCTTGCGCCAGCAGTCCAGATGCGGGCGCGATCCGACCAGCGCCGCCTCCACCTCGGCCTCGCGCCCGGCCACGGGATTCAGGAAGGTCACGGCGCCGGAATAGACGATCCGCACCGCCTCCGGATCGACCAGATCGTCCAGATAGGTCGTCCGCTCGGGCGAGGTCGCCGCCATGCCATGGTCCGACACCACCAGCAGCAGGGTCCGCTCATACAGGCCCCGCGCCTTCAGCCCGTCGATCAGGCGCCCGATGGAGGCGTCGACAGAACGAATGGCTTCTGCGGTCTCGGGCGCATCCGGCCCATGGCGGTGTCCCGCGGTGTCGACAATGTCGAAATACAGGGTGGACAGATCGGGCCTCTGTCCCTGCGGCAGGTCCAGCCAGGTCAGCACCTGATCGACACGAGCGTCGCCGGGCATGCCCTGATCGAATGTGGCCCAATGCGTCGGACGCACACCGTGGATGTCGGCCTCCGACCCCGGCCAGAACATGGTAGCCGTCACCAGTCCCGCATTCTCGGCGGTCACCCAGATCGGCTCGCCCTGATCCCACCAGCGCCGGTCCGTCACCGCCTGCTTGTTCCCCAGGCTGAACGACCCCAGCTCCGCATCGACCATGTTGTTGCCGACGATGCCGTGGTGGTCGGGGTGCAGGCCCGTCACCAGCGTATAGTGGTTGGGGAAGGTCACGCTGGGGAAGGAAGGCCGCATCGGTCCCGACGCCCCCTCCGCCGCCAGACGCGACAGGTTCGGCGTGATCCCCCGGTCCAGATAGTCCGCCCGGAAACCGTCGATGGACACCAGCACCACCAGAGGCCGTTCCGCCGCCTCCCTTACAGGCATCTGCGTCGAGGCGCAGGCGCTGACCACAAGGGCCAGGCCCAGGACGAGAAGACGTTTCAGCATGATGGGGTCCCGTTGAACGACGATGCGTCGGCTGACGGAAACATTGCCTAAGCTTAATGCACGACAAGCCCAAGACGGCTTGTGCAGAATCCGCCATCCGGGCAGCTTCACCCGATGAACGCTGTGATCGAAACGCGGGGTCTGACCAAGACCTACGGAACCGTCCACGCCCTGGCGGGTCTGGACCTCACCATTCCCAAGGGCGGCGTCTATGGCGTGCTGGGGCCGAACGGTGCGGGCAAGTCCACCCTGTTCCGCATCCTGCTGGGTCTGATCCGGCCGACGTCGGGCACGGCCTCGGTCATGGGCGGCGCGGTCGGGAACATCGCCTCGATGCGGCGCATGGGCTCGATGATCGAGACGCCGCGCTATCCGCCCTATCTGACGGCGCGGCAGGCGTTGAAGTGGCTGGCCCTCAGCCACGGCATGTCCGGTGATGTCGACATCCCCCGCTGGCTGGACCGCGTCGGCCTGACCGAGGCGGCGGACCGGCGCGTGCGCGGCTTCTCCGTCGGCATGCTGCAAAGGCTCGGCGTCGCCGCCGCCCTGCTGAACGAGCCGGAACTGATCATCCTCGATGAACCCACAAGCGGCATGGACCCGCCCGGCATCCAGGACATGCGCGCCCTGGTCCGCTCGCTGGCCGACGACGACGGCGTGACCGTAGTCCTGGCCAGCCACCAGTTGCTTGAGGTCCAGCGCATCTGCGATCGCGTGGCCATCATGAACAAGGGCAAGCTGGTCCGCGAGGGCACGGTCAGCGAACTGACCGCAGTCGGCGCCCGCCTCAGCCTGTCGGTCACGCCGATGGCCAAGGCGCTGGATCTGCTGGGCGGCAAGGGCCGTCACGAAGGCGCCAACGTTCTGGTCGACGTGCCCCGCGCCGAAGGCCCCGCCGTCATCCGCGCCCTGGTTCAGGGCGGGGTCGACATCGACGAAGCCCGCTGGGTCGGCGCCGATCTGGAGAGCATCTTCTTCACCGAGACAGGCGCCGTGCAGACGCCGGAGGCCATCTGATGCTGATAGACGCCATCCGCGCCGAGGGCTTCCGCCTGTCCAGAAACCGCATGCTCATGTTCTGGAGCGTGATCTTCGTGCCGGTCCTCTATGTCATCGGCGGCGTGATTTATCACTTCGTGAACAAGGCCAAGGGCGACAGCCTCGCCGCGGCCGCCGACATTCCCGCCACCCTCGGCGGGGCGCCCATTGATCTGGGTCCGGCACTGGTCGAAGCCGCCAACATGTCCGCCAACGGCGCCATACTGACCTTCACAGTGATCGCCGCCGCCACCCTCTATGCCGGCGACTATCGCTGGGAGACCTGGCGGCTGATCACGGCTCGAAACACCCGCTTCAACCTGATCCTTGGCAAGGTGGCGGCCTTTGTCGGCCTCGCCCTGGCGGCGATGTTCGCCTTCCTTGTCGCCTATCTGATCTACACCCTCACCCAGGCCGCCATATTCCAGCGCCCGCTAAGCTTCTCCTTCGGTGCGGCCCAGGCTGGCCATTTCGGCGCCTTGGGCGGACTGGGGCTGGTTCGCATCGTCCAATACTCCCTGATCGCCCTGCTGACGGCGGTCCTGACCCGCTCCCTTCTGGCGGCGCTGTTCGTGCCCATCGTCCTGGGCGTTGCCCAAGGCTTCTTCGGGCAAGCCATGGTGCTGGTCGGTTGGGAGCCGAGCATGTGGCGCGCGCAACTCCTCCTGCCCGGCCTGGCGTTCGACACCCTGAAGGCAGCCGTCATGGGCGATGGCCCCCTGCCTGACAGCATGACGCTGAAGTCCGCCATCAGCCTATTGCTGTGGACCGCCATCCCCCTCGCCGGCGCCATCGCCTGGTTCAAGCGTCAGGATTTGTCGAAGGAGTAGCGCCTGGATCGGCCCCCTCCACCATGCTTCGCATGGTCCCCCTCCCCCGGTGGGGAGGAATAAGGCGGCGTCAGTTTCTCCCCCTTGGGGGAGGGAGACCTCCTGAAAGGCGGTGGAGGGGGCTGCCGGCCGCACCACCCCGCTCAATCCAGCACCTTCTCCATGAACACATCCGCCCGCGCATAGGGTGTGGGCCGAGGCGGCAGGTCGATGAAGCCGAAGCTGCGGTAGAGCCGCCCCGCCGGGATCAAGGTGCTGCTGGTCTCCAGATACAGGCGCGGCGCCCCGGCCGCTCGCGCCGCCGCCTCGCACGTCTCCAGCAGGCGGCGCGACAAGCCCAGGCCGCGCGCGGCGGGCGTCACCGTCATCTTGGCCACTTCAAAGCCCCCGTCGGCCATGGCCATCGGGGCGCAGCAGGCGATCACCTCCCCGTCCCGCTCGGCCATGAAGATGCGGCCGCCCTTGTCCAGGATCGACCCTTGCGGATCGGCCAGCACCTTGCGGTCCTTGGCCTCGACGATGAACCCGCCCTCTTCCAGCCAGGCGAGGTTCAGCCTCTCCCAGGCCGCCACGTGGCCTGCATGAAAGGGGATGATTTCAACTGTCATGCCATCAACGCCTCCAGACGCGCCTGCAATGCGGCCATGTCAGGTGTAAACCAGATCGCGCAGCTGGATTGGCTTCACGCACATAGCCGCCCAGAGCGTCGCTGGCGGCGATGGCGGCGCTCACATCGCCGATGATCGCCAGCCCGATGCGATAGTTGACGAACTTCTGGGTCGTCGCACCGGCCAGCCCGGTCTTCAGGACGAAGAAGTCGGGAGACAGCCGCGACACAGGCAGGGCCAGCCACTCAGCCTCCAGGCCCCAGACCTCGCCGATGAAATCGTTGATGTCCGTTTCCCGCGCCAGCACAGGTCCGTCAGCAGCACAGACCGCGACGCGCAGGCCGCCAAGGATTTCAAGCTGTGTGGCCATGGACGCCGCCTCGCAAAAACAGGTGGGCGCCCCGCATAGCAAAGGGGCGGCCGGTTCACACCGGCCGCCCCCATGTTTGTTTCGCAGCTGCGTCGAAGCTTACGCTTCTTCGTCGCCCTCGACGGCATAGACCGGACCGGAGTCCAGGCCCTTGGCGTCGGCGTCGCGGTCGACGAACTCGATCACGGCCATGGCGGCGTTGTCGCCGTGACGGAAGCCGGCCTTCATGATGCGGATGTAGCCGCCGTTGCGGTCGGCGTAGCGCGGGCCGATCGTTTCAAACAGCTTGCCGACCTGCGGCACGTCGCGGACGTGGCTGATGGCCTGACGACGCGCGTGCAGGTCGCCCTTCTTGGCGAGCGTGACCAGCTTCTCGACGAAGGGACGCAGTTCCTTCGCCTTCGGCAGGGTGGTCGTGATCTGCTCATGCTTGATCAGCGAGGCCGCCATATTGGCGAACATCGCGGTGCGGTGGCTGGCCGTGCGGCCGAGCTTGCGATAGGCGGCGCCGTGGCGCATCGGGGTCTCTCCTACTCAACCCTGGTATCCGCAATACCCACGGACCTGGGGCTTTATTCTAACCGCTCCGCGACCGGGCTGGTCTTGGGCGGAGGGTTGAAACTAGATCTGGTCGTCGAACTTCTTGGCCAGATCCTCGATGTTTTCGGGCGGCCAGTTGGGCACGTCCATACCGAGGCTGAGACCCATCGTCGCCAGCACTTCCTTGATTTCGTTCAGCGACTTGCGGCCGAAGTTCGGGGTGCGAAGCATCTCGCCCTCGGTCTTCTGGATCAGGTCGCCGATGTAGACGATGTTGTCGTTCTTCAGGCAGTTGGCCGAACGGACCGACAGCTCCAGCTCGTCCACCTTCTTCAGCAGGGCCGGGTTGAAGGGCAGGTCGGGCTTGCCGTCCGACGCTTCCACTGCGGCCTTGGGTTCGTCGAAGGTGATGAAGATCTGCAGTTGGTCCTGCAGGATGCGCGAGGCGTAGGCCACGGCGTCCACAGGCGAAACGGCGCCGTTGGTTTCGACTTCCAGGATCAGCTTGTCATAGTCCAGCGACTGGCCCTGACGGGTCGGTTCGACGCGATAGGCGACGCGCTTGACCGGCGAATACAGGGCGTCGACGGCGATCAGGCCGATCGGGGCGTCTTCCGGGCGGTTCATTTCCGACGCGACATAGCCCTTGCCGTTCTGGACGGTCAGTTCCATGCGCACCGTGGCGCCGTCATCCAGCGTGCAGATGACGTGGTCGGGGTTCAGCACTTCGATGTCCGAGGGGACGTCGATCTGGCCGGCGGTGACGACGCCGGGGCCGGTGGCCTTCAGCGTCATGCGCTTGGGACCTTCGGCATGCATGCGCAGCGCCAGTTGCTTGATGTTCAGAACGATGTCGACCACGTCTTCCCGAACGCCTTCCAGCGACGAGAACTCATGGACCACGCCGTCGATCTGGATGGCCGTGACGGCGGCGCCTTGCAGCGACGACAGAAGAACGCGGCGCAAGGCGTTGCCGAGCGTCACACCGAAACCGCGCTCGAGAGGCTCAGCGACCAGACGCGCCTTGCGCTGGGCGTCCGAACCGGACTCGACTTGCGGCTTCTCGGGACGGATCAGCTCTTGCCAGTTTCTTTCGATCATAGGTGTCCCTCGAAACAGAGTTCGCCGGTCCCGCTGCCTGCTGTAAGGCGCGCCAGGACCGGCGGAGATATAGGGGCGGCGGCGGGCTTAGACGCGACGGCGTTTGGGCGGGCGGCAACCGTTGTGCGGCATCGGCGTGACGTCGCGGATGGTGGTGATGGTCAGGCCGACCGACTGCAGGGCGCGCAGGGCCGACTCACGACCGGAACCGGGACCGGAGACGTTGACTTCCAGCGTCTTGACGCCGTGTTCCTGCGCCTTCTTGCCGGCGTCTTCAGCGGCCATCTGGGCGGCGTAAGGAGTCGACTTGCGCGAACCCTTGAAGCCCATGTGCCCCGCCGACGACCACGAGATCGCGTTGCCCTGGGCATCGGTGATCGTGATCATGGTGTTGTTGAAAGACGCATTCACGTGGGCGACGCCCGAGGTGATGTTCTTGCGCTCGCGCTTCTTTACGCGACCCGGTTCCTTGGCCATGTGTCTGCCTTACTTCTTCTTGCCGGCGATCGGCTTGGCCGGACCCTTGCGGGTGCGGGCGTTGGTGTGCGTGCGCTGACCGCGGACCGGCAGGCCCTTGCGGTGACGCAGGCCGCGGTAGCAGGCCAGGTCCATCAGACGCTTGATGTTCATCGACGTCTCGCGGCGCAGGTCGCCCTCGACCGTGTGGTCCTTGTCGATCGCTTCACGGATCTGCAGGACTTCGGCGTCCGTCAGCTGGTTGACGCGGCGGGCGGGCTCGATGCCCACCTTGGCCGTGATTTCCTTGGCGGCGTGCGGGCCGATGCCATGGATGTACTGAAGCGCGATTTCGACGCGCTTGTTGGTCGGGATATTGACGCCAGCGATACGGGCCACGAACTTCTCCAGATACGCGTGTGCGGACGCAACAAACGCTCCGGTCAACAGACCAGGAGCGCCAACGCCCTTCGCGGAAGCGGGCCTTATACAGGGGATTCAGCTTCCGTCAACGGGTTCACGGCGTTAACGCCCGCTGAAAGCGTCTAATCCTCATGTTCAACGCGGGCGGCCAGCGGGGAAGTCCACCCCTATGGTGATCTCGCCGTCTTCAACAGGCTGGCCGTTTCGAATCGCAGGCGTGAACCGGAAATAGGCCGAAGCTTCCAGCGCCGCCGCGCCGAAGCCCTGGCCCGGCGGGGTCTCTCTCACTACCCGGCAGCGGTCCAGCCGGGTATCCGAGCGGATACGGCAGTTCAACAGGGCCCCGCCAGGCTGCCCGGCGGGCCGCGCCTGCCTGGGATAGACCCTGGCCAGATCGGCCTGCGAAGGCCCGCGAACGATCCGGGGCGGCGCTGATCCGCCTGATCCCGGGCCCGCGCCTGTCCCCACGCCGGTTCCCGTTCCTCCGCCCTGCCCGCCCAAGCCCGTGCCGGAATCTGGCGTTGCGATCGGGGCGACGCCGACGACCCGCTCCGGTTCGGGCGCCGGGGCGACGGGCGCAGGAGCTTCAGGTTGGACTTCGGGACGAGGCGGCGGCGGGACGTGGATGCGTGATGTGGCGGCGGGCGCTCCTCCCCCGGCCCTGGGCGTCGGCGCGGGCGGAGACACCGGCGGCGGCACAGGCGGCGGCAGGCGAACCATTACGACCTCTATGACGGGACTTTCGTCCCTCAGGTCTGCGGGCGTTCCCACGCGCCCCAGCCACAGCATGCCGATGACATGCACCGCCGCGACAGCCGCGATCACGCCGAGCTTGCCCAGCCGCTTCCATACAGGGGTGGCGGTTTGCGTCGTCACCCGCCGGTTATGCACCCAAGGGATGCAGACGGCGAGGGTGTCAGCTCAGGGCGGCGTCGATGGCGCCGGCCACGGTCTCGATCGAGCCCATGCCGTCGATCTCGGTCAGCAGACCCTTGTCCGCATAATAGGGCAGCAGCGGCGCCGTATTGCGGTTGTAGGCGTCCAGACGGACCTTGAAGCTTTCGGGATTGTCGTCCGGGCGGCCCTGTTGGGCGAAGCGGGTCGCCACGCGGTCCAGCAGGGCGTCGTCATCAACCTTCAGACGGACGACATGATCGATCTGCTTGCCCAGCTTGGCCAGCATCTCGTCCAGCGCCGCGGCCTGGGCCAGGGTGCGGGGGAAGCCGTCGAAGATGGCCCCGCCGGCGTCTTCCGCCGCCTTCAGCTGGGCCTCGATCAGGGCGATGACGACGGCGTCGGGCACCAGGTCGCCGCGCGACATGATGGCCTGGCACTCGCGGCCCAGCTCGGAGCCGGAAGCGATGGCTTCACGCAGCATGTCGCCGGTGGACAGTTGGATCATGCCGCGCGTCTCGACGAGACGCTTGGCCTGCGTTCCCTTGCCCGCCGCCGGCGGTCCGAACAGGATCAAATTCATGGCAGCCCTCCCCTGGCCGGCTATCAGCGCCGCGCGGGGGCCGTGGAGCCCTTACCACGTCCACGCAGCTTCGCCTTCTTGATCAGGCCCTCATACTGGTGCGCCAGCAGGTGGGACTGGATCTGGGCCACGGTGTCCATCGTCACCGAAACCACGATCAGGATCGAAGTCCCGCCAAAGGCCAGACCCGCGCCGACGCTGGCGATGATCATTTCAGGCACCAGGCAGACGAAGGTGATGTAGGCCGCGCCGATCACGGTCAGGCGCGTCAGGACATAATCCAGATACTCCGTCGTCCGCTTGCCGGGACGGATGCCGGGCAGGAAACCGCCGTATTTGCGCAGATTCTCGGCCGTCTCCTCCGGGTTGAAGGTGATCGAGGTGTAGAAGAAGGTGAAGAAGATGATCAAGGCGCCATACAGCACCATGAACAGAGGCTGGCCATGCGTCAGCTGGGCCGTCAGGGACGGCAGCCAGTCCAGCCAGCCCGGCAGGGTCGCCGTATTGGCGAACTGGACCACGGTGGTCGGCAGCATCAACAGCGACGAAGCGAAGATGGCGGGAATGACGCCAGCCGGATTGACCTTCAGCGGCAGGAACGAACGCTCCCCACCCGCCATGCGGTTGCCTTCCTGACGCTTCGGATACTGGATCAGAAGACGGCGCTGGGCGCGCTCCATGAAGACGATGAAGGCCACAATGCCCGCCGCCAGGGCGATGATGCCCAGAAGAATGAAGGGTGAGATCTGACCCTGTTGGGCCAGGCCGAACAGCCGCACCGTCGTGGCGGGCAGAACCGCCACGATGCCGGCGAAGATGATCAGGGAGATGCCGTTGCCGACGCCGCGCGCCGTCACCTGCTCGCCCAGCCACATCAGGAACATGGTGCCGCCCGTCAGGCAGGTGATGGTCGAGATGATGAAGAACAGGCCGGGATGCGAGACCAGGTTCTCCTGAGCGTTCAGGCCCATGGCGATGCCCGCCGACTGGAACAGGGCCAGCACGATCGTCAGATAACGGGTGTACTGGTTCAGCTGTTTGCGGCCGCTTTCGCCGCCTTCCTTCTTCAGCTTCTCCCAGGGCGGATAGACCGCCTGCATCAGCTGAACGATGATCGACGCCGAGATGTAGGGCATCACGTTCAGGGCGAAGACGGCCATACGCTCGACCGCGCCGCCCGAGAACATGTTGAACATGTCCAGGATGCCGCGCTGTCCGTCCGGGTTCTGGAAGAACTGCAGGAAGGCCGTGGAATCGATGCCGGGGATCGGCACATAGGTGCCCAGCCGGTAGACCAGCAAAGCCATAAGTGTGAACAGCAGACGTTTATGGAGATCCTTCGCCTTGGCGAAAGAGCCCATGTTCATGTTTGCTGCGAGTTGTTCAGCGGCCGAAGCCATGTGTCGTCACCCCGACTGATCAGAACGTGGCGCGACGAAGTTCGACTCCGGCGCCTCGGTCCAGATAGGTGAAGGGCGCCCTCTTAGCGAGAGCGCCCCCCAGCTTATTTTTTTGCGGCCGTGCGAGCGGTGCGGGCCGAGATCTTGTTGGCGTCGCCGCGCGGCGCCTTCGGAGCCGGGACCTTGCCCTTGGCGGCGTTGCGCTTTTCGACGCGCGCAGCGGCCTTGGCTTCAGCAGCGATGCGCTCCTGGACGACGGTGCCGCCCGCCGCTTCGATCGCCTTGATCGCGCCGGCCGAGGCCGACCAGACAACCAGGTTCAGCTTGCCCTTGATCTCGCCGGTGCCCAGCAGGCGGACGCCGTCCTTGACGCGACGGATCACGCCGGCCGCGACCAGGGCGTCGCCCTTGATCTCGCCCTTGATGTCCAGCTTCTTGGCGTCGATGGCGTCTTGCAGGCGCCACAGGTTCACTTCGGCCAGCTTCAGAGCGTTCGGGTTGTTGAAGCCGCGCTTGGGCATGCGCATGTACAGCGGCATCTGGCCGCCTTCGAAGCCGCCGATGGCGACGCCGGAACGCGACTTCTGACCCTTGACGCCGCGGCCTGCGGTCTTGCCCTTGCCCGAACCCGGGCCGCGGCCGACGCGCATGCGCTTCTTGTGGGCGCCTTCGTTGTCGCGAATTTCGTTCAGTTTCATGTGCCTGATCCTTTCGGGTTCTAGCGCCCGCCGTGAACGGCGGACTCGGCTGTTATGTTTAGGCAGTAGGCAATAGGCAGATAGGCATTGAAAAACAAGCGAAGGGGGCGATCATTTCTGACCGCCCCTATTGCCTGTTGCCCAAGACCTACTGCCTTGGTCTTACTTCTCGACGATCTCGGTCAGGTGGGCGACCTTGGCGATCATCCCGCGGACCGAGGGGGTGTCCTCCAGCGTGGACTCGCGGCCCATGCGGTTGAGACCCAGGCCCACCAGGGTGGCGCGCTGATCCGACTTGCGGCGGATCGGGCTGCCCGTCTGGCGAACCGTGACGGTGGTTTGTTCTTTCTTGGCCATGTCGATCAGCCCTCGATGGCTTCAGGCGCCGAAGCGCCGTCGTTGCGGCGACCCATCAGGTCCGCGACCTTCTTGCCGCGCTTGTTGGCGACCTGGCGGGGCGAGGACTGGACCTTCAGAGCTTCGAAGGTCGCGCGGATCATGTTGTAGGGGTTCGACGAACCGGTCGACTTGCCGACGACGTCCTGGACGCCGAGGGTTTCGAGGACGGCGCGCATCGGACCGCCCGCGATGACGCCGGTCCCCGGAGGGGCCGCACGCATCATGATCTTGCCAGCGCCCCAACGGCCGTTGCCGTCGTGGTGCAGGGTGCGGTTCTCGCGCAGAGGAACCTTGATCATCGTCTTCTTGGCTTCTTCGGTCGCCTTGCGGATGGCTTCCGGCACTTCGCGCGCCTTGCCGTGACCGAAGCCGACGCGGCCCTTGCCGTCACCGACGACCATCAGGGCGGCGAAGCTGAAGCGGCGGCCGCCTTTGACGGTGGCGGCGACGCGGTTGATGTGCACCAGCTTCTCGACGATGTCCGAATCCGGACCGTCGACAGCGGGAGCGTTGCGGTTGTCACGACGGTTGCGATCGTTTCCGCCGCCGCCACGTTGAGGTTGAGGAGCCATGCGTCCCGTTCCTTAGAAGTTCAGGCCGGCTTCGCGCGCGGCCTCCGCCAGCGCCTTGACGCGACCATGATAGATGTAGCTGCCCCGGTCGAAGACGACGTCCTTGACGCCCTTCTCGATGGCGCGTTCGGCGATCAGCTTGCCGATACGGGCGGCTGCATCGACGTCCGAACCCTTGCCCTTGGCGCCCTTGTCGCCTTCCAGCGACGAAGCGGCGGCGACCGTGACGCCCTTGAGGTCGTCGATGATCTGGGCCGAGATGTTCTTGTCCGAGCGGTGGACCGACAGACGCAGGCGTCCATTGGCCACGGCCTTGAGGCGGCGACGGGTGCGCTCCGAACGGCGCTTGGATTGTTGTTGCAGAGAAAGAGCCATGACTTACTTCTTCTTGCCTTCCTTGCGACGGACCTTTTCGCCCGTGTAGCGGACGCCCTTGCCCTTGTAGGGCTCCGGCGGACGCAGCTTGCGGATGACGGCGGCGATCTGACCCACGGCCTGCTTGTCAGCGCCGGAGATCTTGATTTCCGTCTGCTTCGGCACCGCGAAGGTGACGCCTGCAGGCGGCTCGATGTCGACGTCGTGCGAGAAGCCGAGCTGCAGCGACAGGGCGTTGCCCTTCATCGCGGCGCGATAACCGACGCCGACCAGGTCCAGGCTCTTTTCAAAGCCGGTGGTGACGCCCGTGACCATGTTGTCGACCAAGGTGCGCGACAGGCCCCACATGGCGCGGCCACGCTGGGTGTCCGTGCGCAGGCCCAGGGTCAGACCCTCGGCGTCCTGGGAGACTTCGATTTCCTCGGCGACGGTCCAGGAGCGTTCGCCCTTGGGACCCTTCACCGAAACGGTTTGTCCATCGAGCGTGACAGTCACGCCTTTCGGGACAGCGATGAGACGTTTGCCGATACGGGACATATCAGTAGACCCTGCAGAGGACTTCGCCGCCCACGTTGGCGTCGCGCGCCGCCGTGTCCGACATGACGCCCTTGGACGTGGAGAGGATCGAGATGCCGAGGCCGTTCTTGATCGGCTTCAGATCGCCGATGGCCGAATAGACGCGACGACCGGGCTTCGAAACACGGGCGATCTCGGCGATCACGGGCGTGCCGTCGAAATACTTCAGCTCGATCTCGAACTGCGGAAACTCACCCGGGTTCTGAACCAGGTTGTAGCCGCGGATGTAGCCTTCGTCCTGCAGCACGTCGAGGACGCGCTGGCGCAGACGCGAAGCCGGGGTCAGCACCTTGGAACGCTTGCGGGTCGCCGCGTTCTTGATGCGAGCGATCATGTCGCTCAGGGGATCGTTGATCATCATATCTGTCGCTCCCCTTACCAGCTGGACTTCGTGAGACCCGGGATCTGTCCCAGGTTGCCGAGTTCGCGCAGCGCGATCCGGCTCATCTTGAGCTTGCGATAGAAGGCCCGCGGACGGCCCGTCACTTCGCAGCGGTTGCGAATCCGGCTGGCGGCCGAGTTACGCGGCAGCGCGGCCAGCTTCAGGCGCGCTTCAAAACGCTCCTCAAGCGGCAGGGATTCGTCGTTTGCGGTCGCCTTCAGGGCGGCGCGCTTGTCGGCGTACTTCGCGACGAGGGCCTTGACCATCTCGTTACGGTTTACGGCGCTTTTCTTAGCCATTGTGCTTTTCCCTTCCCGCTCAGTTCTTCACGAACGGGAACTTGAACTCGGCGAGAAGCGCACGCGCTTCGTCATCGGTCTTGGCCGTGGTGCAGACGATGATGTCCATGCCCCACATCTGGTCGATCTGGTCGTAGTTGATTTCCGGGAACACGATGTGTTCCTTCAGGCCCATGGCGTAGTTGCCGCGACCGTCGAACGACGTCGGCTTCAGGCCACGGAAGTCCTTCACGCGCGGCAGGGCGATCGTGATCAGACGGTCCAGGAACTCATACATCTGGTCGCCGCGCAGGGTGACCTTGCCGCCGATGATCATGCCTTCGCGCAGCTTGAAGCCGGCGATGGAGTTGCGCGCCTTGGTGGCGACGGCCTTCTGACCGGCGATCGCGGTCAGGTCCTTGAGGGCGGCGGTCGCCTTCTTGGAGTCGGCCACAGCTTCACCGATGCCCATGTTCAGGACGATCTTGTCCAGCTTGGGCATCTGCATCGGGTTCGTATAACCGAACTGCTCGGTCAGCGCGCCCTTGATGCGGCTGTTGTAGTCGTCCTTAAGACGCGGCGTGTATTTGGTGCCCGTTTCTTTAGAAGAATTTGGCATCAGATGACGTCTCCCGTCGTCTTGGCGAAGCGGACCTTCTTGTCCCCCTCGACCTTGAAGCCCACGCGGGTCGCCTTGCCGTTGGCGTCGGCGATCGCGACGTTCGACAGGTGAAGCGAGGCTTCCTTGTTCTTGATGCCCCCTTGCGGGTCAGCCTGGGTCGGGCGCGTGTGGCGCTGAACCATGTTGACGCCTTGCACGAGGACGCGGTTTTCGGTCGGCAGAACCTTCAGGACCTTGCCGGTCCGGCCCTTGTCCTTGCCGGCCAGGACGATGACATTGTCACCCGATTTGATCTTGGCGGCCATTACAGCACCTCCGGCGCCAGCGAGATGATCTTCATGTGGTTCTTGGCGCGCAGTTCGCGGGGAACCGGGCCGAAGATCCGCGTGCCGACAGGCTCGTTCTGCTTGTTGACGATGACGGCGGCCGACTTGTCGAAGCGAATGACAGAGCCGTCCTTGCGCTGGATGTCCTTGGCGGTGCGCACGACGATGGCGCGAACAACGTCGCCCTTCTTCACGCGGCCGCGAGGAATAGCTTCCTTCACCGAGGCGACAATGGTGTCGCCCACCGAGGCGTAACGGCGTTTTGAACCGCCGAGCACCTTGATGCACATGACCCGGCGAGCGCCCGAATTATCGGCGACCTCCAGGTTAGTTTGCATCTGGATCATGGGATCCGATCCTTCTTTACGACGCCGAGGCGGTCGAGGAGTCCGACAGGACTTCCCAACGCTTCAGCTTGGACTTAGGGGCGCACTCGACGATACGGGCCTGGTCACCGACCTTAAGGGCGTTCGCTTCGTCGTGAGCGTGGTACTTTTTGGACAGGCGCACGATCTTCTTCATGACCGGGTGCAGCAGCGTGCGTTGGACGACGACGACGACAGTCTTGTCGCCCTTGTCGGAGACGACCACGCCTTCGAGGATACGTTTGGGCATCGTGGTTTCCTTAACCCGCCGCGCGGTTCGCACGCAGAAGCGTGGAAATACGGGCGATGTCCTTGCGCACTTCCGAGACCCGGTGGGTCTTTTCCATCTGGCCGGTGGCGGCCTGGAAGCGCAGGTTGAACTGTTCCTTCTTGAGCTTCAGCAGCTCGTCGGACAGCTGGTCGGGCGTCTGAGCCCGCAGATCAGCGATCTTGGTCATCAGGCGGCAACCTCCACATGGGCCACGCCGGCGTCGAGGCGGGTGACCACCTTGGTGCGGACCGGCAGCTTGGCGGCGCCGAGGCGCAGCGCTTCGCGAGCGATGTCGTCCGGCACGCCGTCGATTTCGAACAGGATGCGGCCCGGGTGGCAACGCGCGGCCCAGTGGTCCACGGCGCCCTTGCCCTTGCCCATCCGGACTTCGGCCGGCTTGCCCGTGACGGGCAGGTCGGGGAAGACGCGGATCCAGACGCGGCCCTGACGCTTCATCTGGCGAGTGATCGCGCGGCGGGCCGCTTCGATCTGACGCGCAGTGATGCGTTCCGGCTCCACCGTCTTCAGCCCGTAGGAGCCGAAGTTCAGCGAGAAACCGCCTTTGGCGGCGCCGTGGATGCGGCCCTTGAAGGCCTTGCGGTATTTGGTCTTTTTAGGTTGCAGCATGATTTAGCCCTCACGCCCGCGACGTTGACCACGATCACCGCGCGGACCACCGCGTTCGCGGCCCTCATTGGACGACGGACCCGAAGCTTCCTGGGCCCAGCGCTTGTCCTGAGCCATCGGATCGTGCTCCAGCACCTCACCCTTGAAGACCCAGACCTTCACACCGATGATGCCGTAGGTCGTCTTGGCCTGGATGAAGCCGTAGTCGATGTCGGCGCGCAGGGTGTGCAGCGGCACGCGGCCTTCGCGGTACCATTCCATCCGCGCAATTTCGGCGCCGCCGAGACGGCCCGACACGTTGATGCGGACGCCCTTGGCGCCGAGACGCATGGCCGACTGCATCGCGCGCTTCATGGCGCGGCGGAAGGCGATCCGGCGTTCCAGCTGCTGCGCGATGTTCTCGGCGATCAGCTGGGCGTCGGTCTCGGGCTTGCGCACTTCGACGATGTTCAGGTGGACTTCACCCTCGGTCCGGTCCGAGATGTCCTTGCGGAGCTTCTCGATGTCGGCGCCCTTCTTGCCGATCACGACACCCGGACGGGCGGCGTAGATCGTCACGCGGCACTTCTTGTGCGGACGTTCGATGATGATGCGCGACACGCCGGCGGCCTGCAGGCGTTCCTTGAGCCACGTGCGCAGCTTCAGGTCCTGGTGCAGGAGCTTGGAGTAGTCGTCGCCGCGGGCGAACCAGCGGCTGTCCCAGGTGCGGTTGACGCCGAGGCGCAGACCGATCGGGTTGATTTTCTGTCCCATCAGGCAGCCTCGCCGGCTTCACGGACCACGATGGTGATCTCAGCGAAAGGTTTCAGGATGCGCGACGAGCGGCCACGAGCGCGGCTCGCGAAACGCTTCATCACCAGGTTCTTGCCCACGAAAGCCTCGGCGACAATCAGGTTGTCGATGTCGAGGTTGTGGTTGTTCTCGGCGTTCGACACGGCCGAATACAGCACCTTGCGGACGTCGGTGGCGATGCGCTTGCGGCTGAATTCCAGCTCGTTCAGCGCCTTTTGCACCGGCAGGCCGCGGATCGACTGGGCGACCAGGTTCAGCTTCTGAGGGCTGATCCGGACGTTCACCAGCTTGGCGCGCGCTTCGGTCGGGGCGACCCGACGGGGGTTTTTGGTCTGGGCCATCAGTTACTTCCTTTTGGCCTTCTTGTCCGCCGCGTGGCCCGGGAAAGACCGGGTCGGGGCGAACTCGCCGAACTTCATGCCGACCATTTCTTCGGAGACCGACACCGGCACATGCTTCATGCCGTTGTGGACGCCGAAGGTCAGGCCGACAAACTGCGGCAGGATGGTGGAGCGACGCGACCAGGTCTTGATCACATCCTTGCGGCCCGACGCCTGAGCGGTGTCGGCCTTCTTGAGCAGATACCCGTCGACAAACGGGCCTTTCCAGGAGGAGCGAGCCATCGGTTAGCGAGCCTTCTTAACGTGGCGAGTACGGATGATGTATTTGTCCGTCGCCTTGTTCTTGCGGGTGCGGGTGCCCTTGGTGTCCTTGCCCCACGGCGTAACCGGGGTGCGACCACCAGAGGTCCGGCCTTCACCACCACCGTGCGGGTGGTCGATCGGGTTCATGGAAACGCCGCGAACGTGCGGACGCCAGCCCATGTGACGCTTGCGGCCAGCCTTGCCGAGGTTCTGGTTCATGTGGTCGGGGTTCGAAACCGCGCCCACCGTGGCCATGCAGCCGTCCAGGACCATGCGAAGCTCGCCGGAGCCGAGACGAATCTGGGCGTAGCCCTGATCGCGGCCGACCAGCTGGGCGTAGGCGCCGGCCGAACGGGCCAGCTGGGCGCCCTTGCCCGGCTTCATCTCGATGTTGTGGATGATCGTTCCGACCGGCACCGAGCGCAGCGGCATGGCGTTGCCCGGCTTCACATCGACGCGGTCGCCGGCCACCACCTGGTCGCCCGCCTTCAGGCGTTGCGGCGCGATGATGTAGGCTTTCTCGCCGTCCTCATAGACGATGAGGGCGATGAAGGCGGTCCGGTTCGGATCGTATTCCAGGCGCTCGACAGTCGCCGTGGCGAACTTGCGACGCTTGAAGTCGATCTTGCGGTACAGCGTCTTGGCGCCGCCGCCGCGGAAGCGGACAGCGATACGACCGCCAGCGCCGCGACCGCCCGACTTGGTCAAGCCTTCGGTCAGCGACTTCTCGGGACGCCCTTTGTGGAGCTCCGAACGGTCGATCAGCACCAGGGCGCGGCGGCCCGGGGACGTCGGATTGTAATGTTTCAAGGCCATCTGATCAGAGCCCCGTGGTGACGTCGATCGACTGGCCTTCAGCCAGCGTCACGATCGCTTTTTTGATGTCGACCCGACGGCCCATGATGCCGCGGAAGCGCTTGGTCTTGCCCTTTTGGACCAGGGTGTTGACCTTCAGGACGTTGACCTTGAACAGGCTTTCAACCGCAGCTGCGATCTCATCCTTGGTCGAGGTCCCCGCAACGCGGAAGACGACTTTGTTCTGCTCCGACAAGATCGTGGACTTCTCGGTGATCACCGGAGCCAGGATGGTGTCGTAGTGTTTGATGGTAGGCTGAGCGCCGGCCATTACGCGGCATCCTTCTGAGCTTGCTCGCGACGCGAGGGCTTGTGGTCGGCATAGGTCGCCTCGATGGCTTCCAAGGCCGCCTTGGTCAGCACCAGCTTGTCCGCGCGCAGGATGTCATAGACGTTCAGACCGGCGTTTGGCAGCACGTCCACCATCGGGATGTTGCGGGCGGCCAGGCCGAAGTTCACATCGACTTCCGGTCCGGCGATGATCAGCGCGCGGGTCCAACCCAGCTTGCCGAAGGTTTCGCGCAGAGCAGCGGTCTTGGCGTCCTTGAGGGTCAGGCTGTCGACGACGACCAGGTCGCCCGCCTTGACCTTGGAGGACAGGGCGTGGCGCAGAGCCAGGGCCCGGACCTTCTTCGGAAGCGAGAAGCCGTGGTCACGAACGACGGGACCGAAAGCGCGCGAACCACCAACGAACTGCGGTGCACGGCGCGAACCGTGACGAGCGCCGCCGGTGCCCTTTTGCTTGTACATCTTCTTGCCCGTACGAGAGTTTTCGTTGCGGGTTTGAACCTTGTGCGTGCCGGCGCGGCGCTTGGCCAGTTGCCAGTTGACGTAGCGGGCCAGCAGGTCGCCGCGGATGTCGGAGACGCCGAAGACGACCTCCGACAATTCCACGTCGCCGGCGGCCTTGCCGTCGAGTTTGATGACAGGGAGTTTCATTACGCTTCACCGCCTTCGGTCGCTTCGACGGCCGGCGCTTCTTCAGCGGGCGTTTCAGCGGGTTGAACGGCGCCAGCCTTGGACTTCACGCCACCGGGGAACGGGGCGTCAGCCGGGCGGGCCTTTTTCACGGCGTCGCGGATCTTGACCCAGGTGCCCTCGTGGCCGGGGACAGCGCCCTTGACCATGATGAGGCCACGCTCGGCGTCGACGCGAACGATGGTGAGGTTCTGGGTGGTGACGACTTCCTGACCATAATGGCCGGCCATCTTCTTGCCCTTGAAGGTCTTGCCCGGATCCTGACGCTGGCCAGTCGAACCGTGCGAACGGTGCGAGATGGACACGCCGTGAGACGCCCGCAGACCGCCGAAGTTCCAGCGCTTCATGGCGCCGGCGAAGCCCTTGCCGATGGTCTCGGCCTGGACGTCGACCTTCTGGCCCGCAACGAAGTGGTCAGCCGACAGTTCGGCGCCGACTTCCAGCAGGCTGTCCGCGTCAACGCGGAACTCGGTCACATAAGCCTTGGGCTCGACTTCCAGCTTGGCGAACGCTTCGCGTTGGGCCTTGTTGGTGTTTTTGGCCTTCTTGGCGCCAGCGCCCAGTTGCAGGGCGACGTAGCCGTCCCGCTCCTGAGTCCTCTGACCCACGACCTGACAACCGTCCAGTTCGAGGACGGTGACTGGAACATGCGCGCCGTCTTCAGCGAAGAGACGCGTCATTCCCAGTTTTTTGGCGATCACGCCCGTGCGCATATCGGATCCCGCCTTACTTCAATTAAATCTTGATCTCGACGTCCACGCCAGCGGACAGGTCGAGCTTCATGAGCGCGTCCACGGTCTGCGGGGTGGGGTCGACGATGTCGAGGACACGCTTGTGCGTGCGGATTTCAAACTGCTCGCGCGACTTCTTATCGACGTGCGGCGAGCGGTTCACGGTGAATTTTTCGATCAGGGTCGGCAGCGGAATCGGACCGCGAACGGTCGCTCCGGTGCGCTTGGCCGTGTTGACGATCTCGCGCGTCGAAAAATCGAGGACGCGGTGATCAAAGGCCTTGAGCCTGATGCGGATGCTTTGATCCATATCGGTCGTATTTCCCAAGCAGGCGAACCTGCGTCCCTGTGAACCATTTCAAAGACCGGAGTCTTCAGGCGCGAAGCCTTCAGAGTACGCACGTCCGCAAAAACGATCGGCCCACGCAGAGAACCGCGAAGGCCGTTGGAGTCCTGGGTCACTGCAAAGAACAGAATACCAAGGTCGTTCCTGCGAACCGCGTCTGCACCACAAACTCAAGCGAGGTGCACAGCCGGTCCAACAAGAGTTGGCGCTTATGACGGGCGATTCCGATTTGGTCAAGCGTGGAAACGACACCGCGCCTTATTCCAGCAACGACACGCCGTCTGGAATGCTTCATCCGCCGGATCATGGCCAGCAGACGCGGCATCCAGGCCCCATCGGCGCGTCTGCGCGTCACACGAACAGCTGCGCGCCATTCCGCAGTCTCAGCCGCGCAATAAACCGCGCGAACATGCACACCCCTTTTGGGCGACGCCCCCGCCCAATCTGCAATGCCAGAACCTGGTCCCCAGCACATGGTCGTCGCCATCACTGATATGAATAGGCGCATGCGCCCGCCCGTGCCGCAGTACAGCGTTCACGCCGCCGCATCATAGATGTCACGCACAGCCAGCCAGACCAGGCATTCGGGCGGATCGGCCCGCACTTGTTCCTAGAGCGGCGGCGCATCCCATCGGCAGGACCGCTACGCCAAGCGAAAGTGATTCAGCTTCACGACCGTTTCCCCGGCCTCGAAGCTCATCACGCCTCCCTGACCCCAAGCCCCTCAAGCTTCCGTTTGTGACGGGAAATTCAAGGAGCGTCGTTATCCCTCCTCAAGACCGCCACACCTCGGCCATATTGCGTTGCAGCAAGGACACAAGACAGATAAGTCGCTGTTTTATGTAGTTTTTGTAATAACGCTGACGCTTTCAGCCTGATAGCCCAGCCGTCCCGCAGCGCAACCAATGCGCTCGCTCAAGGAAAAAAAATGAAAGCTCTCTTCCTCGCTACGGCCGCTGTCGCGGCTTTCGCCGCCGCCCCCGCCCTGGCCCAGGACGGCGTCGGCTCCATCGGCGTCGCCTACCAGAACTCTGACTATGAAGTCGGCCCGCTGGGCGCCAAGGCCGAGACCGCTCGCATCGACGGCGCTTTCGCCATCCCCGTCACTGCTGACTGGACCGTAACCCTGGACGGCGCCTTCGCCTACAACTTCGACAGCGACTTTGGCGGCGACAACAGCAACGTCAACGGTCGCATTCACGCCAGCCGCAACTTCGGCAACGTCCGCGTCGGCGGCTTTGTCGGCGGTTCGGAAGCCGGTGACGAGCAGCTGTGGAGCTTCGGCGGCGAAGCCCAAATGAACATGGACAAGCTGGCCCTGACGGGTTCGCTGGCCTACGAAACCCTGGACGGCGTTGACGCCGACATCTGGAGCCTGGGCGGCGATGCGGCCTACTTCATCACCCCGAACTTCCGCGTGAACGGCGGCGCGGGCTGGACGACGGTCGACGCCGGCGTCCTCGACACCGACGGCTGGCAAGCCAACGTCGGCGGCGAATACCAGTTCGCCAACACCGGCTTCGGTCTGACCGCCAACTACAACCACGCTGAACTGAACGACTTCGATATGTCGGTCGACACCTTCACCGTCGGCTTGCGCTTCTCGTTCGGCGGCGACCTGCAGACCCGCCAGCGTTCGGGCGCCGACCTCGGCCGCACCGCCGCCGGCCTCGGCGGCCTGGCCGGCGCGTTCTAAGAACCGCTTTCCAGTCTGAATAAGGCCAGTCTGAATAAGGAAAGCCCCGGCGGATCACTCCGCCGGGGCTTTTTTTTGCGCCTGCAGCCGCTTGATCAGCGCCCGACAATCACCTCGCCCGAGCCGACGATGGCGCGGCTGACCCGGCCCGTAACCTCGCGGACATGCACGTCGCCCGACCCGGCCAGCGCCACCTGCAGGTCCCCCGCCCGGCCCGAGAACCGCACATCGCCCGATCCTGCGCCGTTGACGCTGAGCCGCGAGACCGTTCCGCCGCGGATCACCACATCGCCCGAGCCCGCCGAGGCAATCGACACCGGACCGTTCACAGCCGTCACCATGACGTCGCCCGAGCCCGCCACATCCAGGTCCAGCTCTCCCGTCGCCCCGGCCCAGACCGAACCAGACCCCGCGGAATCAATATCCAGCGTGCGCGAGGTCCCGGCCCGCACATCACCTGACCCGGCCTGGTCGATGTCCAGACGACCGTTGACGTTGGCCACCACCCAGTCGCCGCAACCGGCGTTGCCGACCGAGACCGAACTGGCTCCGCGTCCGACAGCCCCGTAAACGGCCCCACCCGCAGAGACCTTCACGTCACGCGGCGAGCGGATGATGATCAACGGCGCATCCGACACATTGATGCGGCCCAGGTCGCGCACCTCGACCGAGGCGCCGTCGCCGGGCTGGCGGGCGTTCGCCGGGCCCGAGCGGCAGCTCTGGATGCCGTCCCCCCTGCGGGCGCGGCCGTTGTTGCGCCGGTCCAGCCCGCCTTCGACCCTGATCTCGTCACCGCGACGCGTCACCTGCAGGGCGGGAAGATTGCTGCGGCCCTGGTCGACTTCAACGGCCACGTCGAAACGATCCTCGACGATGACCACGACGCGGGCGACCGCGTGGCGAATTTCGACCTCGGGACTGGCGGCCAGCACAGGCGTGGCCAGAAGCACGGCGGCGATGACGGCGGTGGATGCGATGGCGGTTTTCATGGGCTTTCCCTCTCCGAATGTGAGGAAAGGGTGCCGCCGGACATCTGTGAAGTCACTTTAACTCGAGGTCATGACCTCATTGTAACGGAGGATGGAGCCTCAGGCTCTCAACGCCCCCGCCCCGTCAGCCACGCCGACCTCAGGCTCGAAGTCCCGTTCGAAAGTGGCGATCCGGCTCTTCATCGCCCCCATCCGCTTCAGCGCCAGCGACGCCGCCCAGCGGGCCGCCAGCTCGGGCGTGGCCATGCCGTCGGTCTGGCGCGGACGCCCGCCCCGGCTGCGCATCACGGCGTTGGTGTAGAGCGAGCCGTTGCGGAATCGCGACGGCCAGGTCTGGAAGTCCATCGACAGGGACACGCAGAACCGGTCCAGATTCTCCACCCGGTGCGGCGCGTACAGCGGCCAGGTCAGGGCATCGCCCGGCTCCAGGTCCATGATCTGGGCGTCGGCTTCAAAAGCCATGGTGTAGGGCAGTTCCTCGGTCGTCTGGCGCGACACCACCTGCTCCATGTTGCGCTCCGGCAGATGCGCCTCATCGCCCGGATAGACGAAGACCCGCTTGCGTCCGCGCATGTGGAACAGCACCACCCCCGCCGCATCAAAGTGGTAGGGCACCCGCGCCTTGGGCGACGACAGGATCAGCTGGCCGGCGTTGGTCACCGCCTTCATGCCCGGATAGGTCGCCTGCACCTTGCGGAACGCGTCCATGGCGGCGGCCCACAGTTCGGGCCAGCCGGTCTCGACGCTTCTCAGATTGACCCACAGCCGCCCCTGCTGGATCGCCTCCAGCAGTTCCGCCCCGCCCAGACGACCGCGCGCGCCGGTCCTCAGCGAGACCTGACCGTCGTGGTCGTAGTCGTACAGGTTGATGTCGAACAGCTTCGCCGGATAACGGTCCAGCATGGCGGCCAACGCTTCATCCGTGGCGAAGCCCTGGTCGATCAGGCTGTGCGGATGGACCTTGGCCTCGGTGATCGGGCCGGCGTAGCGGGTGCGTGTGCTGGTCATGACGTGTTTCAGGCCGGGACGGTGTCTGTGTCGCTGCGCGTCAGCTTTGCAAAGGCCGCGCCTGCGGCCTGCAACCCGCCCTTGAAGCGGTTGGCCGGCGTCGTTTCGCAGGCTTCAATGGCGGCCCAGCGCCGCCGCACGCTGTTGCGCAGCCGCTCGCCCCGCCCCTGCCCCGCCAGGTTCAGCGCCCCGACCGCCGCCTGGCTCAGGCTGGCGCCGATGCCGGGTTTCAGCACCAGGACCTCGCGCACCTGCCGCTCGGCGTTGCAGAAATACTTCTTGTAGTGCTCGCCCTCGAACCCGAAGTCGAAGGTGCGGCTGCCCCGAACCGAGGTCTGCTGCATCGTCCCCATGGTCAACAGGATGCCGGGCGAGCAACGCGCCATGGCCGGGTCATAGCCGGGGAACCAGAAATGGCACTGGTCCCCGCCCCGCAGCGAATACTCCACCGCCGCCAGCCGGTCCCCGGCCCACAGTCCCGCCAGCTCACCGCCGAAATCGGGCGTATCGGTCTGCAGCAGCGCCTCCAGCAGCTCCACCGTCCAGCCGCAACCGAAGATGTCGTGCCGGGCGGTGCGGCGGTACTGATCCCGCTTCAGGTTGATCAGCCAGGTCAGCAGCGCCGGATCGCGCAGGCCGCTCTCGATGCGGATCGCCCCCGATTCCGTGACCATGCTGCGCTGTGCGCGTTCCTTGTCCTTGAAGAACTTCCCAAAGGTGGCGCGGCGCTCGCGATACCAGCCGTCATAGCCGTCGTCGCCCATCTGCACCTGGACCGTGCGGCGCGAGGGAGCTGTCGCCTCATTCGCTTCACCCACCTCGCCGACCCAGGCTGTCATATTCATGCGCGGCGCGCCCAGAGCCTGGGCGATCTCCGCCAGCGACGGCGCCTCGCCAGGTCGGGCGATGACGCCGTGATAGTCGTTCATCGGCGCGCCCAAAGGCTGGATCGTCCCGCCGCGCCTCTGAAAGGGGAAGAAGCCGACCGTCGCCCCGTCGCGGCTCAGCACCGCCACCGCCGCGCCGGGGCTGACCTGTCCCGCCACCTGGGTGAACTCGGGCCGGAAATAAGGACTGTTCAACGCCGGATCCGCCGCGATCATGGCGCGCCACAGGTCCCAGTCGCCCTCGGACATCTCATTCGTCCCGACGATATCGACCTTCAACACACCCATGCCTGCACCTCATCCGACCCCAACGGCCCCGCTATGGCGCGCTCTATACGCTGCGGCGGTTTCGGCAGGGTGAGCGTTCATGGTGAACAAAGCCTGCCTGGCGCCACTCTTCACCGCGTGGCGACCGGCGCGAACACGGTCCTGGCCCAGAATCCGCACTGGCTGCGCTCGGCGAATTCGGCGTCCTGCTTGTCGCCTTCCGGCTGGAACACCCTGACCGCGCCGTTCTCCGCCATGGGCCACGCCGCCTCGAACGCCTCGCCCTGACCAAAGCCCGTCCACAGCGCCATCATCCGGTCCGACAGCGTCTTTTGCTCAGGCGTGAACCGCGCCGGGTCGGCGAAAATCCAGCGCGTCCCGAACACATAGGTCGCTTCCGACGCATGATAGGCGCCCAGTGCATAGGGCGCCCTGACCAGCAGTTTCAGGTCGAACGGCGGCGCCGGATCGGCGAACTCATAGCCCCTGACCGACACATGCGCCGACAGCATTCGCCTCAGGGCGTCGGCGGGACAGGCGAACTTCTGGTCGGTGAAGCTGCGGGCCATGGCCGCGCCAGGCCCCTCCTCGCCGATGGGATAGTGGGCCAGAACCCCGCCGCCGTCACGGCCGTACATCCACATGGTCTGGCGGCGATAGCGGTCGTCGTCGCGCACCTCGACCGCGAACAGCCGCCCCTCGTCGCGGTTGCTCCCGATGATCGCCGGAACCTGCACGAACTCGCCTCGCGCAAAAGCGAGTGGCGGCGCGAGGGGGATCAGGGCGTCGCCATAGACCGGTCCCCACGATCCCGGCCCGTTCAGACCCGACCGGGTCGAGGCCGCTCGCGCAATCCGCCAGGCCGGCGTCCCGCGCAAACAGGCCCGCACATCCTCCCCCTCACAGCCGACCGAGGCCGCGAACGCCGCCCCGCCCTCAGCCGCCTCCTCCGCCGACCACAGCGAGCCCGGCTCGACGCAAGTTCCGCTTTGCAGGATGACCCGCTGAAACAGCCCTTCCGACCCCGGCGAGGTCATCAACTGGCAGGCGCTCCACGCCCCAGCGCTCTCGCCGATCAGCGTCACGTTCGACGGATCGCCGCCAAACGCTGCAATCTGCCCATGCACCCACCTCAGGGCCGCCTGCTGGTCCATCAACCCCCAGTTGCCGCCGACGCCCTCGCCGTCCTCGGCAAAGTCGGGGTGCGCCAGCCAGCCCAGCGCCCCCAGCCGATAGTTGACCGTGACCACCAGCCGGTCGTGCTCCACCGCCAGCCGCGACGGATCATAGTTGGCCCCCGCCCCGACGGTGAAGGCCCCGCCCGGCAGATAGACCATCACCGGCCTGGGCGTCTCCGCCTCGCCAGCCGGCGCATAGAGGTTCAGATAAAGACAGTCCTCGGAACCGACGACCACCCCGCCGCCGCCGCCCAGGATCGACTTCGGCCCCAGCGCCTGGGTGCAGTCCGCGCCGATCCGGCGCGCGTCGCGCACACCGCTCCACGCCTCGACCGCCCTCGGCCCGCGCCAGCGCAGTTCGCCGACCGGCGGCGCCGCATAGGGCACGCCCAGAAACGCCCTCAACCCCCGCCCCTCGATCCCTCGCAAGGCCCCCGCCTGTGTCTGCACCACAGTTTCGGCGTAGTCCGGCGCCGACCGCACGAAATCCACCTTGCCCGGATGGGTCGCGCAGGCGGCGAGCAGGAAAAACAGAGGGAGCAGAAGAAGGCGATGCACGCCCCCTCTTAACCGCCCTCGCCCGGACAGCAAAACGGCCCCCGGATCGCTCCGGGGGCCGTCTCGGTCTTTAGATGCTCAGCAGTCACGCGCTCAAGAAGCGAGCAACCGCGTTGCGAGCTTTAGCGTCCCAAGATCATCCTACTCGATGATCTTGGCGACGACGCCGGCGCCGACGGTGCGGCCGCCTTCGCGGATGGCGAAGCGCAGGCCCTGGTCCATGGCGATCGGCGTGATCAGTTCGACGTTCAGCTCGGCGTTGTCGCCGGGCATGATCATCTCAACGCCTTCCTTCAGGTGAACGATGCCCGTCACGTCCGTCGTGCGGAAGTAGAACTGCGGGCGGTAGTTCGTGAAGAACGGCGTGTGACGGCCGCCTTCTTCCTTGTTCAGGATGTAGGCTTCAGCTAGGAACTTGGTGTGCGGGGTGATCGAACCCGGCTTGCACAGAACCTGACCGCGCTCGACGTCTTCACGCTTGGTGCCGCGCAGCAGCACGCCCACGTTGTCGCCGGCCTGGCCCTGGTCCAGCAGCTTGCGGAACATTTCAACGCCCGTGCAGGTCGACTTCTGGACCGGACGGATGCCGACGATTTCGACTTCTTCACCGACCTTGACGATGCCGCGCTCGACGCGACCGGTCACAACCGTGCCGCGGCCCGAGATCGAGAACACGTCTTCGACCGGCATCAGGAAGGGCAGGTCGACCGGACGTTCCGGCTGCGGGATGTAGGCGTCGACCGTCTCCATCAGCTTGATGACCTGCTGCTCGCCGATCTCCGGGTTCACGCCGTCGGTCGCGGCCTTGGCCGAACCCATGGTCACCGGGATGTCGTCGCCCGGGAACTGGTAGGAGCTCAGCAGTTCGCGGATCTCCATCTCGACCAGCTCGAGCAGCTCGGCGTCGTCGACCAGGTCGACCTTGTTCATGAACACCACCAGAGCCGGCACGCCGACCTGACGGGCCAGCAGGATGTGCTCGCGCGTCTGCGGCATCGGGCCGTCAGCGGCCGAAACCACCAGGATCGCGCCGTCCATCTGAGCCGCGCCCGTGATCATGTTCTTCACATAGTCGGCGTGGCCGGGGCAGTCGACGTGGGCGTAGTGACGGTTGGCCGTCTCATATTCCACGTGCGACGTGTTGATCGTGATGCCGCGGGCTTTTTCTTCCGGCGCATTGTCGATGTCGGCGTAGTTCATCGCCTTCGAACCGTTGGCCTTCGCCAGCGTCATCGTGATCGCCGCCGTCAGCGTCGTCTTGCCGTGGTCAACGTGACCGATCGTGCCGATGTTGCAGTGCGGCTTGCTGCGTTCGAACTTTTCCTTGGCCATGGCCAAATCTCCTTGACCGCCAGCGGGCGGATTGGTTCGTCAAAATATTGGAGCGGGTAGACGGAATCGAACCGACATATTCAGCTTGGAAGGCTGCTGTACTACCATTGTACTATACCCGCGCGGAGACCGCCTCGGCGGTTCAGCCTCGGCAGCCGACCCGATATGGGGTCCCGTTCGTCGTTTGTAAGGCGCGTGGTGGGGGAAGAAGGACTCGAACCTTCGAAGCTTTCGCAGGGGATTTACAGTCCCCCCCCTTTGCCACTCGGGACATTCCCCCAGCGCGCCTTGCAAACCGTCGGACCGCCGCCTCTTAAGCCTTTCGGCCTCAGATGCAACAAAAGCTCTACGTGTCTTGCGCCACCTGCTTTAGGAGGAGCCCAGACCCGCAGAAGCCCTCAGGGCTCCAAATCGGAGGGCGTCTTATAGTGGCGAGAAATCCAGAACGCAACGACCGGAAATCGGGTAAAAAACCGGCCGGTCCAGACAAGCCCCGGGGCCGTGGCGACGGGCCCCAGAGCGGACCGCGCCAGGGCGGCAAGGGCCCGGTGGCGAGCGGCCACGATCGCGGAGGCTCCGACCGTGGAGGGCCTGACCGTGGAGGATGGAACCCCAACCCGCCCACACGCGGCTTTTCCGATTCGGCCCCGCGTCCGTCGCGGGCGAAAGCCGATGCGGATAATTTCGTCTGGGGCCGTCATCCGGTGCTGGCCGCCCTGGCCAATCCGGCCCGCAAGGGCACGGGTCGTCTGCTGGCGACGCCCGACCGCGCCGCCGAGCTGGAGCGCGACAAGCTGACCCACGGCCACAGGATCGAGCAGATCGAACCTCAGGCGCTGGACCGCATGCTGCCGCCCGGCGCGGTGCATCAGGGCCTGGCCTTCAAGGTGCAGCCGCTGGAAGGCGTCGCGCTTGATGACATCGCCCATGAAGGCGGCGTCATCGTCATGCTGGACCAGTTGACCGACCCCCAGAACGTCGGCGCCATCTTCCGCTCGGCCCTGGCCTTCGGCGCGAAGGGGATCGTGGTTCAGGACCGCCACTCCCCCGCTCTGGCCGGAGCCCTGGCCAAGGCGTCCGCCGGCGCCACCGAACGCCTGCCCTGCGCCCGCGTGACCAATCTCAGCCGCGCGCTGGAGACGCTGGCCGACATGGGCTGGCGCGCGGTCGGCCTGGACGGCTCGGCCGAACAGACGCTGGAGCAGGCGCTGGACGAACGCCCCACGGTCCTGGTCATGGGCTCCGAAGGCGACGGCATCCGCCGCCTGGTGGCTGAACACTGCGACGTCCTGGCCAAGATCCCCATGCCCGGCGGTTTCGAAAGCCTGAACGTCTCCAACGCCGCGGCTGTGGCCCTGTATGAGGCGTCGAAGAAGCAGGCGGGGTGATCTCGGCCTTTCCTCCCCACAGCGTGGGGAGGGGGACCGCGAAGCGGTGGAGGGGCTGCGTCCGAGCGCTCCGCCGCCGATCCACCTCCCCGCCGTGCGGGGAAGAAATTTGCCCCCCGCCTTGGCGCATGGCTGGTCCGGGATTAAAGACCGACGATGCTCGACATTTTCTCGTCTCCCGAACTCGCCTCGCAGCTGACCGCTCTGGGCCAGGTGCTGATGATCGACCTGGTGCTGGCGGGCGACAACGCCGTGGCCGTCGGTCTGGCCGCTGCCGCCCTGCCCGCCGAACAGCGCAAGAAGGCCATTCTGGTCGGTCTGGGCGTCGCGGTCATCCTGCGCATCGGCTTCGCCCTGATCACGGTCCAGCTTCTGGCCATCATCGGTCTGTTGCTGGCCGGCGGCGTTCTGCTGCTCTGGGTGTGCTGGAAGATGTGGCGCGAGCTGCGCGAGGCCGCGACCCACGACCAGGCCGAGGCCGAAGCCGAGCTTCAGCTGGCCATGCAGATCGAGCACGGCACAGGCCCTTCGCCAGAGGAGCTGGGCATCAAGCGCAAGACCTTCGGCGCCGCCCTGCTGCAGATCATGATCGCCGACGTCACCATGTCCCTGGACAACGTCCTGGCCGTGGCGGGCGCGGCGCATGAACATCCCTGGATCATGGTGTTCGGCCTTGTCCTGTCGATCGCCCTGATGGGTGTCGCCGCGACCTTCATCGCCAAACTGCTGACCAAGCACCGCTGGATCGGCTACATCGGCCTGATCATCGTCCTCTATGTCGCCCTGCACATGATCTGGGACGGCGCCCGCTCGGTGATCGTGCGGACCGACCGGATGGCAGAGTTCAACAACGCCGCCCCCGCCTGGCTGGACATCAGTCCCGAGGAAGCCGCCAAGCACATGCGAGGGGTCAAGGCGCCGCTTGAGCCGGACGCCCTGGTCATCCCGCCGGTCCCGGCGCCGCCAACCTGAGATGCAAAAAAGGCCCGGAGCGATCCGGGCCTTTTTCATTCATAGCTCAATGCGTTCAGCCTTCAGCGCCGCCGAACCGTTCGGACCATTCGGCCACCTGGGCGTCCTCGATCTTGGCGAACAGCACCCCCCCCGCCGCCACCGCCTGGCCGTGCGGCAGGACATCAAGCAGCGCCTCTTCCGCGCCGGGCCAGCTCAGGTCGGTCGCGCCGACCGAGGCGGCGATGCTCGGGGCGGTGAAGGGCATGACCGGCGCCGCCAGACGCGCGAACAGGGCCACCAGGTTCAGGCCGGTGCGAACGCCCACAGCGGCGCGGTCCACATCGGTCTTGAACGCCGTCCACGGCGCCGCCTCCTGCAGATATTCATTACCCAGCACCCAGACGGCGCGCAGGGCGACGGCGGCTTTGCGGAACTCCATGGCCTCGAACTGAGCCGTGGCCTCGGCGATCCCTGCGCAGATGTCGGCCTCCAGCTTGGCCTCCAGCGGCCCCGGCTCGCCCGCCTCCGGCACTATGCCGTCGAACTTGGATTCCGTGAACTTGACGATGCGGTTGACGAAATTGCCCAGCACATCGGCCAGGTCCTTGTTCGTCGTCGACTGGAACTGCTCCCAGGTGAAGGCCGCGTCGGAATGCTCCGGGCCGTAGGCCGTCAGATGCCAGCGCCAGTAGTCGGCGGGCAGCAGCTCCAGCGCCTGATCCATGAAGACGCCCCGCTTCTGCGAGGTCGAGAACTTGCCGCCGTACCAGTTCAACCAGTTGAAGGCTTTCAGCGTGTCGACCATCTTCCACGGCTCGCCCGAGCCGATGATCGTCGCCGGGAAGCTGACGGTGTGGAAGGCGACATTGTCCTTGCCCATGAACTGGACGTAGCGCACGTCATCGGCGCCTTCGTCGGTGCGCCACCAGTCGCGCCAGGTCCGGCCCTGGGCGTCGGCCCATTCCTCGGTCGCGCCGATGTATTCGATGGGGGCGTCGAACCAGACGTAGAAGACCTTGCCTTCCATGCCCGGGCGCGGCCCGCCGTCAGGCCCCACCACCGGCACGCCCCATTTCAGGTCGCGCGTGATTCCGCGGTCGATCAGCCCTTCGTCCAGATGCTTGTAAGCGATTGAGCGGGCCAGAGTCTGCCAGTCCGCCCGCGTCCCGATCCAGTCGCGGATCGGCTGCTCCAGCTTGGTCTGCAGCAGATACAGATGGCGCGTGTCGCGCACCTCCAGATTCTTGGAGCCCGACACCGACGAATAGGGATCGATCAGGTCGGTCGGGTCCAGCAGACGGCCGCAGTTGTCGCACTGGTCGCCGCGCGCCCCGACATAGCCGCAGTGCGGGCACGTCCCCTCGACATAGCGGTCAGGCAGGAAGCGGGCGTCATCCACCGAATAGATCATCCGATCGACGCGTTCCTCGATCAGACCCTGCGCCTCCAGCACCTTGGCGAAATGCTGGGTCAGGCGGCGGTTCGGCTCATTCGAGGACCGGCCGAACCAGTCATAGCTCAGGCCGAAACGCTCACCGGCGCTCTTCTGGACCTCATGCTGTTCATCGCAATAGGTGCGCACGTCCTGACCGGCGGCGGCGGCGGCCAGTTCAGCCGGGGTGCCGTGCTCGTCGGTGGCGCAGATGTAGAGCACCTCATGGCCCTGCGCCCGCTTGAACCGCGCCCAGACATCGGCGGGCAGCATCGACCCGGCCAGATTCCCAAGGTGCTTGATGCCGTTGATGTAGGGCAGCGCCGAGGTGATGAGGATGCGGGACATGGTTTTCCGGAAGGCAGCGAGTGGCGAGTGGCGAGTTAGTGGCGACCGTTGGAGGCTACGGCAAGCCCCCGACGAAAATCAGGCCCGACGCTGCGCCTTCTTCTCTCGCCACTCGCCACTCGTCACCACTCAGCTTCCAGCCGATGCGGCACGCGACGCGCCACCCTCAGGAACCGCCCGGCCAGAAGCGCGCCCGACACCAGGCTGGCGATGATGACCGCCCAGACCAGACCGTCCACGCCCATGCGGTGCGCCAGGAACCAGCCCAGCGGCATCATGATCGCGCCGTAAGACAAGAAGTGCATGATCGTCGGCCACCAGACATCGCCCGCCGCGCGGTTGGCCTGGGCCGCAACCACCTGAATCCCGTCGGCGACAAAGAACAGCGTGGCCAGCACCAGCGCCGGTCCGGCGATGGCGATCAGGGCCGGATCGCTTGTATAGGCGCCGACCAGCAGCCCCGCCGTCGGCCAGATGACCAAGGCCACGATCAGGGCCAGCACCGTCACCACGCCAAGGCCCGCAAGGCCCGCGCGCATGACGCCGGGCCGGTCGCCTTCGCCGTAAGCCCGCCCGACCAGAACCGCCGTCGCCGACGACAGCCCCATGGGCAGCATGAAGACGATGGCCGACATGTTGATCACAATGGCCCAGCTGGCGGTCTCGTTCGTGCCCAGCAGACCGGCGATCAGGGTCATGGCGGCAAAAGCCCCGACCTCGATGAAGTTGGACGCTCCGGCGCCCAGACCGACCTTGATCTGTTCGCGCTCGACGACGGGGTCGCGCACAGGCTTGGTCCATAGGTTCCATTTTTTCGCCTCGGGCAGGCGCAGGATGTAGATGATCAGGAAGGCCGCCAGCGCCGTCCGCGCGCCGAACGTCGCCCAAGCCGAGGCCACGGCCCCGTCGACGCCCAGCCCCAGCAGGTCCGGCACCAGCAGCAGATTCAGCCCGACGTTGACGCCGTTGGCCACCCACATGGCCCACATGCCCGGCTTGGGCCGCGACAGCCCCTCCAGGAAGAACTGCGCCGCCACCGAGATCAGATAGGCCGGCATCGACAGGGCGAAGACCACCAGAGGCCCCGAAGCCCCCTCGCCCAGCCCCTCGCCGAAGTTGACGCTCTTCATCACCCACGGCCCGAACACGGCCAGAGCCAGCATGGAGGCGACGCCGATCTGGGCCGCATAGACCATCCCCCGGCGCAGCACGGCGCCGACCTCTTCATGACGGCCCTCGCCGCGCAGGCGGGCGGTCAGGATCTGCACACCCATCATCAAGCCGACCGCCGTGGTCAGGACCACCGACGACGGCGCCCAGGCCAGGGAGTGGAAAGCCAGCTCGCGCGACGCATAATGCCCTACCACGATGGCGTCGGTCAGACCCATGGTCATGATGCCGATCCGCGCCAGAATGACGGGCCAGGCCAGCGTCATCAGGTCTTTTACAGCGGTGCGGGATTGAGGGCTGATCAGGGTCATCGGAGGCGGCAAAGGTCACAGGCCCCAATCCACGTCAACCGCGTTTTCGCCGCCCTGCCATAAGGAGCGCTGATTGACGTAATGGCCTGACCGTGGCGAGGTCGTCCCACGGCCCCTGCGTCGCCTTTCGGAGACATCCATGTTCGAACTGCCGCTCATCCTTCTGAGCCTGTCGCTTGCGCCTCAAGCGGCGCCTGCAGCGGCGCCCGCCTGTCCCGCCGCTAACGAATTTCCCGTCTATCTGGAAACCGCCGTCGCGCCTGCCCGCCCCGGCGGCGAGATCGCCCTGTCGGCGCGCACCGGCCAGTGGGGCGCAGAGACTCTGCCCCTGTCCTGTCTGGATCACTGGACCTTCTCCGATCCGGCGGTGCGCCTGTCCGACGACGGCGGGCATCTGGTTCTCGACGCCGCCGCCCAGCCGGGCCAGACGGTTGAGGTCTCGGCCCGTTTCGGCCTGCGCACCGCCCGCACCCGCCTGCGCATCGCACCTGCGGACGGCGCCGTCCTGACCGGCCTGTGGCGCCAGGTCTCGGTCGCCTGCGCTTCGACCGCCCGCCCGACCGAGCCGGTGCGCGAGCTGCGCATCAATGACGACGACACCTATTCCGTGACCTTCCTCCCCTTCGAATCCCGCGCCGACTACTGGGGCAAGGTCGCTTATGATCCCGCCGACAGCCGCGTTTCCTTCACCATCGAACGCGGCAACACCGTGCCCGAAGGCGTCCGCCTGATCGGCGCCGCCACGGTCGAGGAGGCGCGGCTGACGTTCGACGCCATGCATTTCGGCCAGCCCACGGGTCCCGCCATCGGCGGCGAGTGCCGCTATGTCTTCGAACGCTACGGCGTCTGAGCCAGCGAAAACGCGCCGGGGCTTTTCCCCGGCCCGCATCCCTCCTACACCCGCATCATGCCCAAGCTCTCCACTTCGATCGATCCGAACAGCCCCGCCTACAAGGCGCTGCACGCCCACAACACCGCGCTGAACGCCGAGTTGCGCGACAAGGTGGCCAAGGCCGCTCTGGGCGGTTCGCAGGCGTCGCGCGACCGCCATGTCTCGCGCGGCAAACTGTTGCCGCGCGACCGGGTCGAACGGCTGCTGGACCCCGGCTCGCCCTTCCTGGAGATCGGCCAGCTGGCCGCCAACGGCATGTACGGCACGGCCGCCGACCCCGAGGGCGCCCCCGGCGCGGGCATGATCTGCGGCATAGGCCGGGTCTCGGGCCGCGAGGTCATGATCGTCGCCAACGACCCGACGGTGAAGGGCGGCGCCTACTTCCCCCTGACTGTGAAGAAGCATCTGCGGGCGCAGGAGATCGCCGAGCAAAACAACCTGCCGTGCGTCTATCTGGTCGATTCGGGCGGCGCCAACCTGCCGCATCAGGCCGAGGTCTTCCCCGACCGCGACCACTTCGGGCGCATCTTCTTCAACCAGGCGCGGATGAGCGCCAGGAACATCCCCCAGATCGCCTGCGTCATGGGCAGCTGCACCGCGGGCGGCGCCTACGTCCCCGCCATGTCCGACGAGACGGTGATCGTCCGCAATCAGGGCACCATCTTCCTGGCCGGCCCGCCGTTGGTGAAGGCCGCCACCGGCGAGGTCATCTCCGCTGAAGAGCTGGGCGGCGCCGAAACCCACGGCCGCAAGTCCGGCGTGGTCGATTACGTCGCCGAGAACGACGAGCACGCGCTGGAGATGGTGCGCGACATCGTGGGCCATCTGAACAGCGTCAAACAGGTCGCTCTGGACGTGCGCGAGCCGCGCGTCCCCGCCTATGACGCCGAGGAGTTGTATGGCCTGATCCCCGACGACGTCCGCGCACCCTACGATGTGCGCGAGGTCATCGCCCGCACCGTCGACGGCTCGGAGTTCGAGGAGTTCAAGGCGCTGTACGGCACGACGCTGGTGTGCGGCTTCGCGCGCATCTGGGGCTATCCCGTCGCCATCCTGGCCAACAACGGCGTGCTGTTCTCCGAGGCCGCCCTGAAGGGCGCGCACTTCATCGAACTGGCCTGCAAGCGCAAGATCCCGCTGGTCTTCCTGCAGAACATCAGTGGCTTCATGGTCGGCGGCAAATACGAAGCCGAGGGCATCGCCAAACACGGCGCCAAGCTGGTCACGGCCGTCGCCTCGGCCGAGGTTCCCAAGTTCACCGTCCTGATCGGCGGCAGCTTCGGCGCGGGCAACTACGGCATGTGCGGCCGCGCCTATTCGCCCCGCTTCCTCTTCACCTGGCCCAACGCCCGCATCAGCGTCATGGGCGGCGAGCAGGCCGCCTCCGTCCTCGCCACCGTCCACCGCGACGCCGACAGCTGGACCGAAGACCAGGCCGAAGCCTTCAAGGCCCCCATCCGCCAGAAATACGAGGACGAAGGCAACCCCTACTACGCCACCGCCCGCCTCTGGGACGACGGCGTCATCGACCCGGTGCAGACCCGGGACGTGCTGGGCCTGGCCATCTCAGCCTCGCTGAACGCGCCGATCCCGGACACGACTTTTGGCGTGTTCAGGATGTGATCTTCGATCGCGCGACAAACCGACGTTTAAGGCGTTCACTCGCCGAAGGAGCCATTCATGACCGACCCCAAGACCCCCACCGAAGCCGACCTCAACGCGCTGGACATCACCGACGCCGAGGCCGCCGAGATCAACGCCATCGCCCATCCCCTGCTGGCCGACGCCGCGCCGGATGCGAATGACGACCTGGTCCAGATCGACGCCACCGCCGACGGCGTGGTCTTCGTCACCATCAACCGGCCCCAGAAGAAGAACGCCTTCGACGCCCCGACCATCGCCGCCCTCTATGAAGCGTTCGAGACGCTGCAGGGCGCCGACCGCGTGCGGGTCGTCTTCATCCGCGGCGCGGGCGGCACGTTCAGCGCCGGGGCCGACCTGAGCTGGATGGCCAGCGCCGCCGACTGGTCCGAAGGGGACAACCGCGACGACGCCATGGGCCTCGCCAAGATGCTCAAGGCCCTGCACGACGTGCCCGCCCTGACGGTGGCCCTGGTCGAGGGCGCGGCGATGGGCGGCGGGGCGGGCATCGTCGCCGCCTGCGACATGGCCGTGGCCGTCGAGGGCGCGCGCTTCGCCTTCTCCGAGGTCAAGCTGGGCCTGATCCCCGCGACCATCGCCCCCTATGTCATCGAGGCCGTCGGCGCCCGTCGCGCGCGTCAGCTGTTCCTGACCGCCAACACCTTCGACGCCGATTACGCCGCCCACGCGGGCCTGATCGACATGGTCCTGCCCGAGGGCTCGGTCGATGAGTTCATCTCCATGCTCAGCGACAGCCTGACCGCCAACGCTCCCGGCGCCATGGGCGACGCCAAACGCCTGGTCCACGACGTGGCCGGAAAGGCCATCGACCACGGCCTGATGGAGGACACCGCCCGCCGCATCGCCCGCGCCCGCGTCTCCGACGAAGGCCAGGAAGGCGTCCGCGCCTTCCTCGACAAGCGCCCGGCCAGCTGGACGCAATAGGCGTTCTCTTCCTTCTCCCCTTGCGGGAGAAGGTGTCGGCCGAAGGCTGACGGATGAGGGGTCGCACCGCCTTGTCCGTCACCCTCCCGAGCCACGCGATTTCAGCGTTTGCGAGACCCCTCATCCGACCCGCTTCGCGGGCCACCTTCTCCCGCAGGGGGAGAAGGGTTAGGAACGCCCTATGTTCAAATCCGTCCTTGTCGCCAACCGTGGCGAGATCGCCTGCCGCGTCTTCCGCACCGCCCGCCGCATGGGCCTGCGGACCATCGCCGTCTATTCCGAGGCCGACGCCCGCGCCCTTCATGTGCAAGAGGCCGACGAAGCTGTGCTGATCGGTCCGGCGGCGGCGCGCGAATCCTATCTGGATGCGGAAAAGGTGCTGGCGGCGGCCAAACAAACCGGGGCCGAGGCCATCCACCCCGGCTACGGCTTCCTGAGCGAGAACGCCGACTTCGCCGAGGCGGTCATGGCCGCCGGTCTGGTCTGGATCGGCCCGCCGCCCGCCGCCATCCGCGCCATGGGCCTGAAGGACGCCGCCAAGAAACTGATGATCGAGGCGGGCGTGCCCGTCACCCCCGGCTATCAGGGCGAGAATCAGGACGCCGGTTTCCTGGAGGCCGAAGCCGGGCGCATCGGTTATCCCGTGCTGATCAAGGCGGTCGCCGGCGGCGGCGGCAAGGGCATGCGCAAGGTCGATCGGGCCGAAGACTTCACCGACGCCCTGGCTTCGGCGCAGCGCGAGGGCCAGTCCTCCTTCGGCGACCCGCGCGTGCTGATCGAAAGCTACATCACCCGCCCGCGCCACATCGAGGTGCAGGTCTTCGGCGACAGCCACGGGACCGTCGTCCACCTGCATGAACGCGACTGCAGCCTGCAACGCCGCCACCAGAAGGTGATCGAGGAAGCGCCCGCCCCCGGCATGGACGCGGCCACGCGCGCAGCCGTCACCGCCGCCGCCGTCCGCGCCGCCCAGGCCGTGAACTATCAGGGCGCAGGCACCATCGAATTCATCGCCGACGCCTCCGACGGTCTCAAGGCCGACCGCATCTGGTTCATGGAGATGAACACCCGTCTTCAGGTCGAACATCCCGTGACCGAGGCCATCACCGGCGTCGATCTGGTGGAGTGGCAGCTGCGCGTCGCGGCAGGCGAGCCCATCCCGCTGAAACAGGCCGACATCCCGATGAACGGCTGGGCCATGGAGGCGCGGCTGTATGCCGAAGACCCCGCCAACGGCTTCCTGCCCAGCATCGGCAAGCTGGAGCATTTCCGGCTGCCGGACGACATCCGCGTCGACACCGGCGTCTATGAAGGCGGCGAGGTCAGCCAGTTCTACGACCCGATGATCGCCAAGCTCATCGTGCATGAGGACACCCGCGAGGATGCCGCCGCCGCCCTGGCCGTCGCCGCCTCCGAGGTTGAGGTCTGGCCGGTCAAGACCAACGCCGCCTTCGTCATGAAATGCCTGGAGCACCCGCGCTTCGTCTCAGGCGACGTGGACACCGGCTTCATCGCCGCTGAAGAGGCCGATCTCGCCGCCGAGTCCCTGTCTGAGATGGGGATTGAAGACGCCGCCTATCGCCTGCGCCACTTCGCGTCAGATGGACGCGAGGAAACCAGTCTGTCGCCATGGGATACTCTCTCCGGAGCGATTGGGTTTCGCGCCAACGCAGCCTCACAGGCGACCCAAACTGTCGTCGTTGACGGCGCGCTTCAGGCGGCTCGGCTGCTCGACGAAGATGATCATCCAATGACGCGCCTCATCGGCCTGTCATCAACGCAGGTGGTCGCCTTCGAGAACGGCTCCGCCTTCGAGGTTCGCGCCTTTCCTCGTCCCGGCGCCGCAGGCGGATCCGCCTCCGACGGCTCCCTCCGCGCCCCCATGCCCGGCAAGATCGTCGCCACCCCGGCCAAGCCAGGCGATGTCGTGGCCAAGGGCCAACCGGTCGTGGTGCTGGAGGCCATGAAGATGGAGCACGCCCTCACCGCCCCCTTCGACGGCGTGGTGGCCGAGATCAACGCCGCCGTCGGCGATCAGGTCGGGGCCGATGCGGTGCTGGCCAAGATCGAGCCAAATGAGTAACGACCAGACCCAACCCGCCCTCCACATGATCAAACTCTGCGTCGGCGTGGCCAAGGTCGAGACGCTGGAGCGCCGCGCGGCCAAGGGCGAATGGCTTACTGTCCAGACCCGCATGACACCCAAGCGCGCGGCCGAGCTGGAAGACGGCGGTTCCCTGTACTGGGTCATGAAGGGCTCGGTCGTCTGCCGCATGCGGATCGAGGACATCACCACAAAGGGCGAGGGCAAGGCGTCGCAATGCCTGATCCGCCTGTCTCCGGAAGTGATCCGCACCGCCCCCCAGGCCCGCCGCCCCTTCCAGGGCTGGCGCTATCTGGAACCCAAGGACGCCCCGCCCGACCTGTCCTCAATGGACGCCGGCGACCTGCCTGACGACCTGGCCAAGAAGCTGCGCGAAATGGGAGCATGGTGAAGGAGAGGGATTAGGCAACCTTCTGTGCGATGGCCCCTACTGCCTACTGCCTAATCCCTACTGCCTCCCCTTCCCGACTCCCGTTAAGCTCCCCCCCATGGCCCCGATCCGTTCAGACCGCCTGGAAGACGCCCTCGGCCGCATATTCGAGGGGGGACGCAACACCTCGGCCAGCTGGTTCGCCCTGACCGGCGGCGAGGTTCTTCTGTCTGAAGGCGACCCCGCTGACACCCTGTATCTGGTGCGGAACGGCCGCCTGGGCGTGTTCCGGCGCGACGCCGATCCCGAGCGCGCGCCCCAGTTCGTCGGCGTCATCCGGCCCGGCGAACCGGCGGGCGAGATGGCCATGCTGGCGGGCACGGCGCACACCGCCGACGTCGTCGCCCTGCGCGATTCAGAGGTTCTGGCCCTGCCCCGCGACGCCTTCTTCGAGGCCGCCCGCAAGGAGCCTGACCTGATGGTCGAACTGGCGCGCCTGATGATCCAGCGGGCCCGCGACCGGCGCTCGGGCGGCGGCGAGCCCAGCGTCTTCGGTTTCATCTCGGCCCGCCCTCGCCCAATTCGCGCCTTTGTCGAACAGGTTTGCGCCGCCATCCAGGCCGATGGTTTCACCTGCAAGATCATCGACAACACCGCCCTGACCTCCGCCGCCGAATGGTTCAGCCGGGTCGAGGACGCGCACGACTACGTCCTGTATGTCGCCGAGATGGACCAGCCCGCCTGGGGCGCCCTGTGCGCCCGTCAGGTGGACCGCGTCTTCGTCGTCGGCAATGGTCAGTTGGCGCCGCCCAACCGCCCCATGCCGCACGCCGGCGTGCTGGACGCCCATCACCGCACAGACCTGATTCTGATGCGCAATCCGAACATGACGCGGCCGATCAACACCGGCCCTTGGTTGGATGCGCTGCAACCCGGCCGCTGGTTCCACACGATCGAGGACGACGCCGGCGACGCCGCCCGCATCGGCCGCACCCTGACCGGCTGCGCGGTGGGGGTCGTCTTCTCGGGCGGCGGCGCCAGAGCCTACGCCCACATCGGGGCCCTGAGAGCTCTGCGTGAAGCCGGGGCGCCCATCGACTTTGTCGGCGGCTCTTCCATGGGGGCGGTGATCGCCGCAGGCCCGGCCATGGGCTGGTCGTTGGAGAAGCTGGAAGAGCGGATCAAGATCGCCTTCGTCGCCTCCAATCCCCTGTCCGACATCACCTTCCCCATGCTGGCCATGACCCGTGCGGGCAAGGTCGAGCGGTTGATGCAGGACGCCTATGGCGACATGGATCTGGCCGACCTTCATCTGCCCTTCTTCGCCGTCTCGACCAATCTGACCAGCGGCAAGATCGAGGTGCATCGGCGCGGCCTGATGCGACAGGCCCTGCGCGCCTCCATCGCCATTCCGGGACTGCTGCCGCCCGTCGTCATGAACGGCCAGGTTCTGGTGGACGGCGCTGTGCTGAACAACCTGCCGACCGCGGTCATGCGCCAGATGAACGGCGGCCCGATCATCGGCGTGGACATGTCCAGCGCTCGCGGCGTCGATCCCGAAGTGATCGAGCATCCGCCCTCGATCTGGCGCTTCCTGGCCACCGGCGCCTGGCGAAGGGGACCGCCCATCGTCTCCATCCTGATGCGCTCGGCGACCCTGACCACGGATGCGGAGTTGGAGGTGTCGCGCGCCTCGACCGACATCCTGGTCCAGCCCCGCGCCCACAACACCGAAATCCGCGACTGGAAATCCTATGAGCCGACCGTCGCGGTCGGCTATGAGGCCACGCGCGAAGCCCTCGCCGCCCTGGACGGGCCGGTCACAGGTCTGCGCAAACGCCGCGAGGCCGCCGCTAAGCCCGACGCCGCGCCACCAGAAACAGACGCGGAAACGGCAGCAGGGTCACGCCATCCGACCGCGCCGGAAAGACCTGCGAAAGCCGCGCGCCGAGGGCGGAAAGATAAGCAGCCTTCATAGGCGGATCATACTCCAGCACGGTCAGATGCGGACGCAGCGCCGTGCCCTTCATCCACTCCAGCACGGGGTCGACGCCGCTGAGGACGTGCAGATAGGTGGTGGACCAGATGTCGATGTCCACGCACCGCTCGGCCAGGACGTCGTAATAGGCCGCGGGCGACAACAGGGTGGCGATGGTGTCCCGATCCTTCAGACGCCCTGCCCAGAGGCCATCCGCCGCCACCGCCCGCATGGTGCGGTGGTGCACGGTCTCCCAGGCCAGCGGCATCTGGATAGCGATGACGCCACCGGGCGCCAGGGCCTGGGTCAGCCGCGCCAGCAGATTTCGGTGGTCCGGCAGCCATTGCAGCGAGGCGTTGGCCAGGATCAGGTCCGCCGGCGCGTCCGCCGTCCATGAGGCCAGGTCGTCCACGCGCCAGTCGACGTCTTCCGCCTGCGCCTTCGCCTGTTCGATCATGGCGGCGCTGCTGTCCAGACCATGCACAACCGCTTGCGGATAGCGGCGCTTCAACTGCGCCGCGTGCTGGCCCGCGCCGCAGCCCAGATCCCAGATCTCGCGCGGAGCCAGACCGCCCGGCAGACGGGTCAGCAAATCCTGCGCCGGGCGATCACGCTCGGCTTCAAAACACTTGTATTGTTGAGGATCCCAGACAGGAGACAGGTCGCTCAAGGCCACACTCCGTTGTCGGGAATGGTACCGCCTCTCAGGCTTGAACTGAGGACCTCCGGTTCCACAAACCGGCTTCTCTGTTTGGTCATCGAGCATCACCTATCATCAGGTCGTTCACCGAAAGGCCAATCAGCCCCGCCATTCCTAACCCATTCTTTCCATGCTACACATAGTGCCTCGCCAATCTGTGCCCCATGCGTGCCCCAGATTGGCGATGCCTGTGCCCCAGGGGACCGCCATGCCACCACCAAAGCCGTCATTGACCCACCGAAAGGCCGAGGCTGAGAAAGCGAAGGTCCAGCCGGGCGAACGCCGAGAGGTCTGGGATACCGACGTGAAGGGGCTTTGCCTACGCACCAGCGCGACGGGTGTTCAAACTTGGGTCTATCGCTACCGCATCAGGGGGCGCCAACCGCGTTACACCATCGGTCGTTTCGATGTGATCAACCTGGCCGAAGCACGAAAAAGAGCCAGGGCTCTGCAAGTCCAGATCGATGAAGGAAAGGATCCATCTGCAGAACGGCGGCAGGCCCGCGCCGAAGATGCCGCCCCACTGCGCACCTTCAACGATCTGGCCGATTTGTATCTGCAGCACTGCGCCGACGGTGACTGGCGGCCGATGGGAAAAGCCAAGCGTCAGCGCACATTGGATGACGAGCGCGCGATACTGCAGCGCCATGTCCGACCTGCGCTGGGCCGCCTAGGCTTTGCCGAAGTCAGTCGCCAAGACGTGAAGGGCTTCCTCCGCAAGATGGCCAAGAAGGGCATTGGTGCGCAAACCAACCGAGCCCATGCCGTAACACGACAGGTCTACGCCTTCGGGATCGCAGAGGATCTCGTGACGGTAAATCCCGCCACCGGCTTCCCGCTTCTTGCCGAGGAGAAGCCGCGCGTCCGCATCTATCGCGACGATGAGCTGGCTGCGCTCTGGGGCGTGCTCACCGACCCGTCAGAGGTAGTTGATGCGGTTGGTGATCCCGTACGGGTAGGCGAAGCCGTCAGGATCGCGATCAAACTAGCGATGATGCTGGGTCAGCGCCGCAATGAGATCGCGGGGATGGCGGTGCCTGAACTCGATCTGACCGCCAAGACCTGGCTGATCCCGGCCGAGCGCATGAAAGGGGGGCGCGCCCACATGGTGCCACTGTCCGATGAGGCGATCACTCTCATCGAACGAGCCCTAGCAATCGCCAGCACGGATGCGAGCGAACCAGCCGTCTATGTCTTTCCGACGCGGCTGCACCAAGATCGAGCAATCCTTCCAAACAGCCTGACGCGCGCTCTGCGCAAGTTCACAGGAGCGCTCAAGATCGAAGGCGCGACGTTCCACGATATTCGCCGCACCGTGAGTACAAACCTGACGTCCGAACGGATCGGCGTGTCGCCCTTCATTCGATCCAAGGTGCTGGGGCACCAAGACGCCGGCGGGGGCGCCGTCGTGTCTTCTACCGTTTACGACTCCAACACATATCTCGCAGAGAAGCGCCGCGCCTTGGGAGCCTGGACGGGCCTACTGCTGGAGATCGTCGGTGAGCGGCGCCGGCTCTCCAATGTGACTGACATGCGCGGCGCAGCGGCGTGAAGCTAGGCTGGATGAAATCACCGATCAGGCTGGAATGGTCCCGGTCGCTACGCCAAACGGTTGTCGGCCGCTTCTCTAATGGCCGGCCCATCCTGGAACTCTTGCCCTCCTTTCTCGCACCCAGAAACGACGCCCAAGATCAGCAACGTGAGCGCGTGCGGGAGCTGGTTGCGGCGATGGGTTTCAAGGTGGATCCGAGCGACAACCAGATTGCGCGCGTTATCGAGGTGCTAAGCCCATTCGTGCCTGGCCTGACGGTCGAGAGCCCGGTGGCAAGCGAAGAAGTACCACCCGCCTACTCCGTTGCGTACGTAGCTCCAGCGGTGGGACGGCCAAAGCTCGACGACAATGCATGCAAAAGTTTCGCTACAGAAGTGAGGCATCGGCTCGAGCAATCAGCGGGCAAAATGACCCGGGCCAACCTCTATGCGCGGATTGCAAAAGAGAATGCCACACGCGGGTGCGAGCCGTCGACTTCATCCAAAGCCGAACGCTGGGACGCGAGGGGCCGCGAACTGATGGGTTGGAAATGACCACTTTCCGGCAAATCGCTGCTCTTTTTTATGTCAGTCGTTCCTGATTTCAACACCATGTGCTCGGGCCATTTTTGTTACCAGCACCTTTGGAAGAACACGACCGGCTCGTCGGTTCCGGGCGAGTGGACAGACACGGCGTGAAAAATACTTTAGCCCTGTGACGGGAGGCTGGGCATATAACGCCACAGAACTGGAAGCGCAGAGCGGTTCAGTACGTTCGGATGTCCACCGAGCGACAGGATTACTCGCTCGATTTTCAGATAGCGACGAACGCCGCCTATGCGTTGGAGCACGATTTGGAGATTGTTCGAACCTACGAGGACGCGGGCATCAGCGGCCTGAGTCTGGAGAAGCGAGCGGGCTTAAAGCGGCTGCTCGCAGATGTGGTCGGCGGCGCTCCCGACTTTAGTACAATCTTGGTCTATGATGTCAGCCGATGGGGGCGGTTCCAAAACCCAGATCAGGCCGCCCATTACGAGTTCATTTGCTCCGAAGCTGGCGTGCACGTCGCCTACTGCGCCGAAGCTTTTGAGAACGACGGAAGCCCCACGTCGGCACTGCTCAAACATCTGAAAAGGGCTATGGCGGCTGAGTACAGCCGAGACCTTTCCCAAAAGGTCAGCCGGGCTCAACGCGGCCTCCTGGCCAAAGGCTACTGGACCGGCGGCAAGGTGCCGTTTGGGTTCCGACGGGTGTTCACCTTACGCGGAGGGGAGCCCGTTCCAGCGATCAACGACGCCTATGTGCGTAAGCAGCAGGGCGTGCGCACGCGGTTGGATCTGGGGCCGGAAGGTGAGTTGAACCTCGTCCGAAGGGTGTTCAAACTCTATCTGCGACCGGGCGGCACTTTCACCACAGTGTCGCGGACACTAGCTCGCGATCCTCAGGTCAGGAATGCGTACGGTGCCTGGTCGCCTAAGCGAGTGGCGGACCTTCTGCGCAACGAAGTCTACGTGGGGCGGCTGATTGGCGGACGCCGGATCAAGGCCGTGGGCGAGACGTGGGGCGTACCGGCACCGCGCGAGGATTGGATCATTGCAGAAGGAGCAGTCCCCGCCATTGTCTCCGACGTCACGTTCAATGCTGCACGGCGCAAGCGGCTCAGACGTGCCGGCCCCATTGAGCGTGAAGCCGCGCTGGCAGACGCTAAACGGGTGGGCGAAGAGTACGGCGACATCAGCCAGAGGCTCTTGCGCTGTCATGGCCGATGGAGCCCAGGAGTCTACAGTCGCATCTTCGGCTCCATCGGAAACCTGCGGGAAATACTCGGTCGCCCCGTGCCCGAACGATATGCGTTTCTGGGCGCGGCGCTCCAAGCCGGAAACCGAAAGCGTCAGGACGAGGGCCAGACCTATACACTCGACTTCCTGAGGGAGCGTCTGCGAGCAGCGCTTGCAGAGCACGGCTGCCTCAGCGAACAGATCATCAACTCCTACGGGACGCCCACTGCAGCCACCTATCGCCGGCGTTTCGGCAGTATCCCGGCCGCATATCGCGAGGTGGGCTATGAACCGACAGAAGCTCAACTGCGCGCCATCGCCTCAGCCGCAAAACGGAACGCTTCCAGGTTTCGCTAACGGCCCAGGCAAGCAGAGCGCGCCAAGACGATGCAGCGGGTTTGCCGGATGGGGCGCTGGAGATACCCGCAGAAAACACCCCCTAGGATGCTCGGTTCTATCGCTTTCGACGCGGCGTTAGATAACGTTACCAAAGGACGGCCCCGAAGAGCCGCCCTTTTCATCAAGCGCCCTTCAACGCCGCCCCTCTGCGTTGCGCATTTCCTCTTTCTGGATAACGCTGTATCGAATCTGAGCTACACGATCAGCGGGGATGATCGGACCATGTCGGGGCGGAATGGCAATTCTAAGCGGACTTCTTGAACGGAACTGGCCCGTATGGCTCGTTCTGTTCGTTGTATTGGCCTGGCAGGGCCCCAAATGGATTCAATCAATTAATGAGTGCGTTAAAGATCATCGAAAACTGAACGCCAAATTTGAAAGCGATCGCCAGAAGCGCGCGAACGCTTTGAATGCCCGCCTGGAAAAAGAGGCTCGAAAAGCCTCGATCTCAGGGAAGCCGCAACAAAACGCCACAAAGAAGCGTTCTAAATGAGCGTGTATGCCGCAGTGCAAAATGTTGACAGTTCGTCAATGTCGATGCGTAACTATGGTATCTCGTCGGAGTTGGTCCGTTGGAAATGATCCTTTTTCAAGCCGTAGCTGCCCTGGCCATTTTCGCAATGTCGGTTTTCGTCGTTTGGTGCCAGGCTCGCAGCTCACACCTTCAGGTCGCTCAGCAGGAGCTCGATGAATATCATCGAGCCGCCATGGCGTTGATCAATGACGAAAACGTTTCTGTTGAGATCGCCGATTTCGCCGCCAAAGTAGGCGAGCATCTGAATAATCCAACCATGGCGCGCCATGTCGTTCGTTCAATCAAAAACGGCGACTGGAATAGTGCTCCGCGACCGCCGGAGCGAGCTGATAAGTTTCGTGGCCTCGAAGGCAAGGCGCTGGAAAATCTGAGCAAGGTGGTCGTTTACGGCACTCTCATTTCGGCGAGCCACGATCCATTTCTGGCTCGTCGTTGGCGCTCCGTAATCTTGTTTGCGCTCACAAAGCCAGCGCCAGCAAAGATCGCTACCAAGCCAGCTAAGAGTGTTAATTTCCTGGACGCCTTCGCTGCGAAGTTGGCGGGATACCCATTGCCTGTGGGGGTGGTGGACACTGGACGGGCGCCTAGTCTCGCAAGCGCTATGGCCTGCTCCTAACATCAAGACCTAACCCGCCTTCCCCGGCGGGTTTTTCTTTGCCCCAAGGCTCCCTTCGGCGGGTTTTTTTCTTGCCCTGAACGACGAAAGGCCCGCCACCATTTCGGATGACGGGCCTCGATAGCGGAACCTGACGGCTCGACGATGGGGTAGCAAAGCGGGCCTGGCGAACTTCTGCTAGGGGTGGTTAGCGGACCCCGACTCTCACCTGAAACGTCGGGCCGAGTTCAGCTTGTAGCTCTGTTCCCAATGCCGTTCCGCGCGCCAGAAACGCAGCTTCGTCCTCCGATGTCGAAAACCCAGATTGGATGGGATTGTCTCGATCAAGCGTTGCATCGAAGTCGGTGGCCCACCGGGCAAGGCGATCATTCAGACTTTGAGAAATTGGAAGATCGCCGGGATCGACATTGCCGATCAGGCCGGGGGATGCCTCCCACAAGGGCCAGCAGTCGTAGTCCGCCATCAGCTTCAGTGTGCGCATACTTCCCAATAGCAGACGTTCCCAAGTGCCGAGAAGGGTCGAAACTGGAAATCGACCCCGCTGCTTAATCCGGACGTTCAGGCGGCGGACAGCGCAGCTCCTTCATCCCCATTGTGCGGTAGAACCGGCAGAGGCGACCGACCTGCGCCCACCCAGCCTCGCCCCAGGCCTCGACGGCGTTGTCGTGACGCTCGCCCGCAATCCGGCTGCCCAGGACGACCAGGCCTGTGAGTGCCAAACTGTTCGACCTTCTACTGAGGTTGACCTCCGCTAGGCTGCAGCACTGTCCAAAAGGGGCCGTAACATACACACCTCTGCGGGCGGACTGTGAAGGATCAGCTGCCGCCGGGCCGAACGCGCAGCGTTGTCTGGAGATCGCCCAGCTGAACAAGCTGGCTGCTGAGTCCCCGCCGCATGTCCTGGAACACGGCGGCCTGGCGATCCGGATCGGAGATCGTGACAACGAGGCAGAACGGAATGCCATCGGCCGGGAAGTCGACTTGCGACCGACGCAGCGATGAGACCTCGATCTGCCATTCGGAGCTGACGCCGTGACCCTCGGGAGGCAGGACCCGCTGGTACCCCTTCGTCGGCCACCATTTCATGCCTTGCTTGATCAACTCCTTCTCAGGGACTGCGGCGCCCGCGTCCTTGGGCAGAAAGACCTTCTTCATGACGTCCCGGAACCTCGGCTTGCCGTCCTTGCGATTGACTGCCTGACGTTGCTGAACGGCGGCTTCGACATTGATGCGGACGAACTCCGCGCCAAACCGGCGATCGACCGGGGGCGTCGAGATCAACGTCGCGGTGATCTTGCCCCGGCAGGCGCCGGTGATGGGATCGACCAGGGCGGCGGGCCACTGGAATGGAAAGCGCATCACCTTGCTGCGAGGCTTCGCGCCGTCCTTCGGCAATAGGCTGGAGAAGATCAGGGTGATGGCGTGATTATCGTCGAACAACATGTCATCGACCGTCACCGGTTGTCCGAAGCCCACGAACTGGCGGCGCAAGTCTCCGAGTCCGACCCTGTCGAGGACTTCGGGGATGGCGCAACTGTGGATCATGAGAGCTCGAAGCGCATGGGCCGGGAGACGGGTCTGGATCCGACTCTCGAGCGTCGCCAAGGTCTTGGCCACAAGCGGAGCGGCGTAGCTGGTGCCGCAAGAGGATCGGAGCATCCCGTCAAGGTCGATCGACTCGAGGCCGCAGCCTGCAGGATCGCCCTCACCCTCGCCGCCGCCATAGTGGGCCACATCCGGCTTGCATCCGACCCTCAGGCCGGGGCCCCGACGGGTATAGGTTGTCGGCGCGCCGTGGAGATGTCGCTTCGATCCCGGTGGATTGATCGCTCCAACGGCGATTGCGCGATGACTTTCGCAGGGTTGATGGATCGTGTCGGGATCGGTTCGACCCGCGAAGTAGGTCAGAGCCGCGCGAGGCTTGGCTGGCCACGCCGCACGCCTCCCGGCATAGTCGAGGTTGCCGGCCGAGTTGACGATCACGACATCATGCTTGGCGGCGATCTCATCGAGGCGCTCGGCGTAGTAGCTGTAGACCCCGGCGGCCACGGGCTGGATCGCATTGATGCTGAGATTGAATATTCTGACCTCATGATCTGCGACCGCCTCCTCGATGGCGCTGTCCATCTCGTCTAGGAAATCCGCAAACCCGTTCGGGTAGAAGCTGCCGAATAGACCGCGTCTCGGATAGAGCGGTAGATCGACTAGTTCGCAGCCGTCCGCCTCCAGACCGGGTATCGACGCGTTCAGTCGCGCCGCGCTCGTCAGAAGCCCGCCAATGAATGTGCCGTGGGCCGGATCCCGATCATCCTCTCCGATGAAGTCATGCGCCCCGAGCACCCAGTCGGCGAGCGGTGGCGCGAGACCGGTGTCGATAACGCCCACTTTTGGATAGCGGACGCCGATGACGCGAGCGGCGAGGTCGGCTGACGCTCCCAGGTGAGCGGTGGCATAGGCGTCGCTAAGCTCCGCCATTACCGGCAGGGTGATCTTTCGGACGAGCGGGTGGGCTGCGATCAGATCCAGAGCGGACTGATGCCGCTCGCGGTCCTGCTCGACATTCAGCCCGTCAGAGAGGACCGCGTCGCCAGACAAAGGCGCCAGCCGCAGCGCGACGGTGCGCCTACCCAGCAATTTGATCTGGCTTGCGATATCCGAAGCCCCGAGGAGCCTGTCGAAATCGTCCCGGAGAAAACGCAGTGTCTGGGCTTGCCGGCCGAGAGCCTGGGGCTCGTCGAACAGATCGACGAGGTAGGCGCCGCCTGTCGCGTCCTGGCTCAGCCACTGAACGGCGGCTTCGGCGGAGAAGTCCCGCTTGTCCTCGACGGGCGGAATGTCGATACGGAGGATCGAACCGGTATCCGCACGCTCCTTCGAAGGATTGGCGACCAGCGTCCGGTCCGTCTCGGACTTGTGGATCCAGGTCGTTGTCTCTTCGGCCAGGTCAACCTTCCGCATCGCAGCGATCAGGTCCGGCGAGGTAGTCAGGTAGTAGAGCTCCCCGAGATTGGCTCCTCCGATGCAGGGCTGGTTCTCGGCCAGGAAAAGCGCCCGCTCCGGCCGGTGACTTTTGGCAAGGGCGTCCTCGCGAAGCGTCACCTTCACCACGCCAGCCTGTCCGGGGCGGCTGGCCATGCTCAGCGCCGCTTCCGCGAGCTGTCCGATGACCGCTCGCTTATGCTCGACAAACGCCGGGTCTTTCCCGGCGAAGAAGTCGGCGGATCGTCCCCCTCGGCCCGGCTCGGGCTCCGTGAAGAAATCACGGTCGTTCAGCACGATCTGAATGGGATTGGTGCCCGCCATCGACTTAACGCCTACGCGTCCTCTCGCATCCACCGACTGACGGTGCCTTGGTCACGGCCCAACAGGCCCGCAACTGTGGATTGATTAAACGCGCCGCCGGATTCACTCAATAGTGCGCGCGCCAGGGGTTTCTCTCCCAACTGGAGGACCTCGAGCCGGGGCCGGGCTGCGGCGCTCGCACTGGTCAAATGATAGCGATGGAGCATCTGAACGATGCCCCTCGGATCCAGCGCCATTCCCGATTCCAGTTGGTCCGACAGGGCAGCCTGTCGCTTGATCGAGTTTACGATGCCCCGAACCTCGGCGCCGGTCGCCCCGTCCGTCGCCCAGGCCAGAAGATAATAGCCGACATCGCTGGTGGTGAACGGGGCGAGGAACTGGCGGAAAAGGTCAAGCCGTTCCAACGGGCCCGGCGCCGGCATCTCGATCTTGACCTCGAACCGTCTCCAGATCGCAGGATCTAGAAGCGCGGGATGGTTCGTCAAGGCGATGGTGACGCCTCGGTCAGCCCGTTTGTCCAGGCTCTGGAGCAAGGTGTTGACCACCCGCTTTATCTCCCCGACCTCCTGAGGGTCATCGCGGAGTTTCGCAATCGCATCGAACTCATCCAACAGCAGGACACAGCGGTATCGGTCGGCAAACTCGAACAGCGCGCCGATGTTGCGCGCTGTCGTCCCCAGGAAAGAGCTCACCAATCCGTCAAGGCGCGCGACAACCACGGGCAACCCCAGTCGCTGCGCAATCGACATCGCCGTCAGGGTCTTGCCGGTCCCCGGCGCCCCGAACATGAGGCAGGATCGGCTGGGCGCGACACCAACGGCGGCCAGTCGGTCAAAGGCGCGCCATTCCTCAAGAAGGGCGTCGATGGCCAGTCCAAGGTCTTGGCTCAAGACCAGATCGTCGGCGACGCCGCCAGGCTCGAAGATGATGTCGGCCAAAGGCGCGCTCGTCTCCCGATCATAAGGAGGACGGACATTTCGGCTCAGAACTTCACCGCCGCCGGTCGAACGCGATAACTCCACCCGGCTGGGCGCGAGTTCGGTGGCCCGCTGGGGCGCCTCAAGCAGGCGTCGCAAGGCAGCGGCCTCCTTGTCGGCGCCGGCCTTGGCCAGGCGCTGCACCAGCCTGTCGACCTGTTTGGCGAATGCCTCCGGCTCGCCGGCCAGGCCCACGCGGCAAAGGGACTGAATGACTGAGAAGTGCTCCACGGTCTCTCCGGCTGCTCGGCTATGCGACTATACCGGTTCATTATGCATATCAAGTCTTCGATATGCATAAACGGTCCAGAAATATGCGTATAGCTACATCCGGGACCTGCAGCAATGGCAGCCTGAGCCGTGCGCGAGAACATCGCTGCGGATCAGTCAGGCGCGGACCTGGATCCCTGCCCGCGCGCGGGACTGTAGAGATCTAGACGCGAGCATCCCACGCCGCCCTTTAGCACAGGACCGGCTAGGAAGGTCGCCTTCCCGCATGGTTCGCGTATTTGCTTTTGGCGCTTTCCCAGCATCAGCCTGCCATCGGAGGAACGGCCGCTACCATGCGCCCTCGCCGTGCCTAAGACCGCCTTTTGTGGAGCGCTCGCCCCTCTCCGGACCCACGGCCGCCCAGTGACGTCCTCGGTCAGGTCACTCGGCGGCGGCCTGGAGCACTGGCGGCCGAACCGTACGCTCTGCGCTCAACCCCGCCTTCAGCAGAATATCCGTCGTCTGTTGGATGAGGGGGCCGATCAGCGTCCCCGCCTGGGGCCTAGCGGGCCCGGCAGATGAGAGTCCTCTTGTCGCCTCTCGGAAACCAGTCGCTCAAGAGTGCGGCTCTGATCTTCTTCGCGATGATGGCGGCACGAGTAGAAGGCAAGTTTGGGGCTGGCTTTGTCGATGGGTTCATCGCCGCCTGGACTGGCAGGGGTTAGTCACCAGCAGAACGTCCGCAACTGGGTAAAACAGGAAATAGGCCCTGCCGCCAAATCCGAACGCTTAGACTGCAGACAGTCGAGCCCTTTCCATCCCCATCGTGCGATAGAACCTGCAGAGGCGACCCACCGGAACTGCCAACCGATCACCGCGCATCTCGATGGCTATGTCATGCGCGTCCAGCGCGGCTTCCAACCCGACGGCGTCCGCCGCCAGCTACGAGCCAGTCAATCGCGCGATTCTGCGCCGGAAATAGATCCGCGAATATCACGTCTGGGGTTTTTTCGCGGAGGGAAGCATGGCGCTTCTTGGGGCACATAAGGAGCCCCAACCCCATGACTTCGCACCCTGCACTCCTCTCTCCTAAAGCTGTGACGGCACAAACTAGCCTTAGCCGCACCACTGTTGATCGGATGCGAGCAGCCGGTGCTTTCCCGCAAGCTGTGCGCCTTTCCCCTGGTCGGATCGCTTTTCGCGCCGACGAAATTACTGCATGGCTGGAAGCACGTGAACGAGAGCGTCAGGCCGCTACCAGTCATGAGGCAGCCTCGTGATACGGCTGCGTGCCATCCGCCTCGCCATCCGCGTCGCGGTGCTGAGAAGCGTGGCGCTTTGGGGCCGGCACTGATGGCTTCCCGCAGCACGGGTGATATCACCTTCGCCATCTTCGCTCATCGCATCACCATTGCACTCGATGCCGAAACTGATGCCGTTTCTGGCCGGGCAAAGATCGAAAACGAAGCCAATGCAGCCGGCTTCCCTGTTGAGGTGTGGCGTCGTGCGCTCACCATGCTTCGAGCCAACCCTGGCGACGTGGAGGCCTTAGAGCGCCACACCGGCGTAGTTCTGATGGCCGTGCGAGCGGCTGTGTATGCTGAGGTGGTCGCCTTCGACGCCGTCACCGACGAGTCGGCGGACAATCGGCGCCGACGCATCTTCGACGAGGGCTATCACGCCAGCATCGTCGGACGCGCCGTCGACACCAGCGGATATGCAAAGCCCGCCGACCAATGCGTGTTTGTCGAGGGGTGGCATGCCTTCCGACTGGATCTGGCCGCGTCTGAAGCCGCTCACGCCGTGGAGCGGGCATCGGGTGCATTGTCCCCGACCGGCTCCACAGCGAGCCTCATGGCCCCAGAGTGTGAGGCTGAAACATGAACTCCATCGTCCCAGACCGATACGTTTCGACCGCCGAGGCTGCAGCTATCCTGGGCTTTGCGCCTAAGACCCTTCGCAAATGGCGTTCCCAGCGGACTGGCCCTCCCTTCTCACGACTAAACGGCAGGACGATTGCCTACCGGGTCGCCGATCTGTCTGCCTTCATGGAAGCCCACCGCGAAACCCACGAGGGTTGACGGTGAGTCCGCCTGACCGATTGAAGGCCGAGTTTGCCAACCACAAGTTCGCGTGGACTGAAGCGGTTTGCCTCGATGCTCGCCTATCGGCTCATCGCAAGATTGTCGGCATCCTCTTGCTCGCCATGGTCAATCACGAAACGGGTTACGCGTGGCCTTCGCTCGGGAAGCTCGCCGCGCTGTCAAATGGATCGGAAAAGGCGGCACGGGATGCCATCAACGATCTAGAGCGCTGCGGCTATTTGAAAACCCAGAGAGGGGGCGGCAGGAATGGGCGAGGAGAGGGTATCTCTAGCCGTTTCTGGCCCATCTGGCCCGAGTCGAAAAAGCCCATCACCGACGCCCTTAGGTCACTGAAAGAAGCGGCAGATGAGGAAAAACCCTCACTGCCAAGTGGGGGTTGCGATGAGGAAGAACCCTCACTGCAGGGGGATCAACCCTCACTCTGCGGTGCGAACAACCCTCACCGGGCAGTGGGTCAAACACTTCAACTGAACCCTGCCACCAGAGAACACAGTTCCGATCCTAACGGATCGGCGGACGCTGTCGCGCCCGCTTCGCCTTCGAGAAGATACGCAGGAGCGGCAGCATGACCGGTCGCATGCAGTGGAGCCGACAGCAGAAGCGTCGACAGCCGAGTGAACAGGCGGTGCCCCGTGCTCATCAGCCAGCCGGTCCCTGGTCGCATGTGAAACGCCTCCCGGTGAAGAAGCTGACCAAGGACGAAATCGCCGAGTTGATGGCCCAGCGGCCTGATCTTCAAACACCCCGTCCGTGCGCGCGAGGGGCTGACGTCGATCCATGAACGCCCATCCACCACTGCCTCGCGTGTGCGTGCGCGCAACCCCGTCCCTTTGAGACCGACACCCCCTTCACCACTACGGAGACACCCGATGACCACCAACACTGGAACACGTGCTGCAGAATGCGCGACACTTGAGGCTGTGCGCTTATTGGCGATCAGTGCGGGCGATAGCGCCGGTGTCGAGGAAATAGACCTCAGGCTTTCTGAACATGATGCCGCTGGGGTTGCTGACGACGGCGCCCTAGATGCGGACGACCAGATCACTGTGGTGAAGGCGGTGCAGCGGCAGTCTATCGCCGAGATGCGCCTGGCCATGGATTTCATGTTCTCGGCACTGGGCGTGGCGCTGGGCGCTTGTCAGTCTCTGGAGCCAGCAACACTGCGAGACGCCATCGACGGCCTACGCTCGGCGGTGAAGCCAGATATGGATGACTCGCCGGAGGATCAGGCCAGCACGATCTACGTGCGCGACTGGGCAGCGGCGGGCCTGGAGCGTGTGGCCTTGTCCATCGAGACGGGTCGCATCAAGGCGGCCCTGATCCATGAGGCGGGCCATTGCTGACGCCGCCAGCGCTTAGAGCTATGCGCGGCGCTCTGGGCTGGTCGATGCGGGACTGTGCCTTAGCGGCTGGCGTCGCATTGGCCACTGTTCTCAAGGCAGAAGCGGGCGGCGTCGTATCGACTGCAACAGCGCTTCGACTTCGAAAAGCGTTCGCTGCTCGCGGGGTCACATACAGAATCCGAAAAGGCGTCATGCACATCGGGATTCGGGACAATCCTCGACCAGAGAAGCCGGGGGTTCCGGAGCCGGTGCGGAACCTGCCCTATGTTGTTCTGAGACCCCGCACCGATGGCACATATCGAATCCTGTTCGAAGTGCCCGCTCGCATCCGCCCATCAGGCTGGCCTTCGACGCGGCCCCTGCCGTGCACTGCTGCTCGGACAGGCAACGTCATGGACGAGGCTGAAATGGCAGCCGTGAGAAAGGATGCCGCACGCCTTTTGAAGGAACTGGGCGCGGCGCGACGGCGAGTCGAGCGATAGGATCGACGATAGGCCACTGTATTTCGCCGCTGAGCCGTGCGATGGGATTTTGGTGGCGGGAGCCGCCCGAAGGCGCAAATGGCCCTCAGCGGCCTTTGTTTCGACGCGACGCTTCCTGGCGCGCTTTGATCTTCTCGACTGAGACCGTCACCCGTTTCTGCCCCTTGGATGGAGCACACAATGCTCGGAGCTCATCGACAGAGATCAGAGGTTTTGCGGGGGAAGCCATCGTGGTCTCCGCAGGGGGGATCAAATCCAGGGCGCGGAGCACTTCATCGCGCGGGTAAAGGAGTTCGGCGCCACGGTCGCAGGGCTGGACCGGGAACTTGCCGGATTGGCGCCGGCGCCGGAGCGTATCGACGGACCACCTGGCCAAGGCGCAGACTTCGCTGGTGGTCAGGCGCGGGTGCAGGTTTTTGAGGTGGTCGCTCATGTCACCGCGCTCGCTGGGATGCGGCAACGTCACAGCCGGTCGTATTCCGGCAAGCGCGAATCCTCATCACATAGAGCCCCAGATCCTCGCGGACCAATGCGGCTAACTCCCCGAGCACTCGCTGCTGACCTTCTGGACTAAGAGACGCAAGCGTTGTCCCGGGCCTAGCCTGCGGCTCCATTGATCGACATGCAGCAAATGCTGCATTCACCACAATGGGCGTTGGTTCGCCGGACGGTTCCAGGTCGCGCGCCGCGTCCCACAGACACCAGTCATATCGCGGAGCGCCATCATCAGTCGGCGCCACCTGCAGTGCGATGGCGAGGAATAGAAACAACATGACCGCCTCCCAGACCGGGACGATGGCCTGATCAGTCGTCGCCTGCAAGAGCTGGGGTTCTTTCGGGAAGCGCATCACCACCCGGCCACCATTGACCCTGGCCGTCTCTTTCGAGCCGCTGGGCGCGACGCTTGAAGTCTTCCTCGGCCTCCGGATCGATGAGGCGCTGCAGTTGATCCATGACCGCGCGATTCCACGCCGCCCGCGCCCACCACATATTCTGTCCAGGCGTCCACCGTCGCACCACGTTGGTGGCGTCGCGCCCGACGTTCGCGCCCTCGAAGGCTTCGCCGAAGTCATCGCCCTGACGCATGCCCTCAACCACCTCTCCCACGTTCCCAACCGTGGCGTCGTACCCGTCCCCGATCATCTGGCCGCCTGGCCCAAAAGCATCGGCTTCGGAGGCCTTTCCGTTCTTCGCTTCGGCCGCATAGATCGCGTCTGACAGAACCCCCAGGCCGCCGCCCTGGAGAAGAGCGGTCAACCAGAAGCGATGGTCGTTCATGGGCTTCAGGTCGTTGCCCTTCGCCAGTTCACGGAGCTGGACCGCAATGGCGCCGCCGATGGTCAGGGCGAAGATCATCGGAGCCAGGTAAGCGGCAGTCCCAACCATCGGTGTCATGCCGGCGCTCTGACCGCGCAGCACGAACTCCTCGCCCCAAAGGTGCGAAGCCGTGAGGTTGAACGAACGGAACTGCGCCCACGATCTCCGGATTTCACCCCAAATCGTGCCCGGTCGGTTCTCCCCGACCAGCTTCGCGCGGGTCCAGAGCGTGGTCTGGGGCACGGCCAGGCGAGTCTCCATGTCCACCGCTTCGGACAGGCGAAGCGCCAGCACCTCGTCAGGGACGTCCATCGGCCGAAGGAACGCGGCGCCGGGCCGTGGTTCCCATGTCGGCGCCGACCTGATCGTCGACCAATCTGCCTCAGAGAAGCCACGGGCGCGTATCCATTTCGCAAAGGCCCGGTCCTCTCCATCGCCTCGCATCAGATCGGCAATCGTCTTGCCGCGTCGGTCGTGCAAAGCCCCCATGAACTCGAACTGGAAGCTGCGCTTCCGGCCGGCATCCCAAGCCGTCATCCCTTGCAGCCGCATCACCGCCACCGGCAGACGACGAGCAAAGGCGTTCATCCCTCCATCGACACGCTCGCCCACAGTGAGAAGGCGCAGATTGTCCTGCGTCGCGCGCACCATGCCGTCGGTCGCCTGTTCAACGATGAACCCCGAACGCCGGGCGGATTGGCGGGCGCTCCCGTCGACCGGATTGAGCAACGTCATGAGACGGGTCAGATCGCCGGTGCGCGACAAGCCCGAGAATGTGCGCGCATACGCGCCAAAGATTGGGGCCGTGGGAACGTCTGACAGGATCGCAGACCCCATCAGCACAGAAGTCGAGAAAGCTCTGGCCGTGACTCCAACGCTGGCGAAGAAGCTATTCACCGGAGTGGACAGACTCCCCGTGAAGTGGCCGAGCATATTTTCGGCCGTGCGGACATAGCCGGCCGTCGCGTCGATGGCGCCATTCGCGCCCGCAGCCTCTTCAAGAGCAGCTTCGCGCTCAGCCTGCTTGACCAGGAATGACCACTGCGTCGCCGGGTTCGGACCCAGGATCTGCATCTGCGCGATGTCACGGGACAACTCGTCGATGTGCCCCATCATGGAGGAGAACGGATCGGCATCGCCAAACTGCTGCTGATACTCCAGCCAAGCGTCGGCATCGCGGAACATCAGGAATCGGCTGTCCGACCGGCGCTTGGCCAAGGCCGACAATCCAGTGCGATCCGCAGCCGTAGGGGCGTTGAGGCCGTTGGTCGAGATGCTCTGCCACGCCTCGCCAAGGCCAGCGATCAAACGGGCATCACTCATCGGCTGGCCGGTAACGTCGTCGAGCATCTTCGCTCGGTCGAGCCGAGGAAGCACATACTTGATCCAGGCGTCGCGCCCGGCTCGGCGCACGGCCTCAGCGTTGTGCGCCTGTGGCATGCCCCAGCCGTCGATCTTACCAATGGAGCCGCCGGCGGCGTTGTAGACGAGGCGCAGATGCTCGGCCGTCTCGGACCATGCAGAGGCAAGCGCCTTTGCTGCAGCGTCGCCGGAGTCCTGACCGAACGCCTCACGGACCACATTCGAAAGCTCTGCTCGGCCGGGTTGATCGAATCCAGTCTTGGTTTCGAAGCGTTCGATCAGGCTGGCCATCATCGCGTCCGACTGCCCGCGAAGGGCGCGATACCGCCCCTCGATTGAAGAGAACGGGCCGCCGGCCATCCCGGGGCTATTCTCGACGATCAACTCAAGGGATCGCCCGAACAATGCGCGGTCGTATCCACCCGCGCCGAAGTTACCGGGAGCGACGCCGTCGTCAGCCCAACCGTCGGGGGGCGCTGGCGGCCGTCTGCCGGTCATCCTGTCGATGGTGCCGGGGTTACGACGGCGGGCGCCGATCTTCTCCGGGGCGAGATAGCCCCGCGCCCGCTTGTAATCAGCAATGCCGTCGAGCAACGATTGGCGCGTGCGCAGCATCAGCGCCCGGCGGCGAGCGGCCTCTACCGCATCGAGTTCAAGCTGACGCATGACGGCATCGGCGGCGTGGCGGTCAGCCTCTCCCGGCCCGAACACTTCTTCGGCCGAGGCCATGGCGTCGTCATAGGTCTTGCGCGCCCGGTCGGCGACATCGGGCGCGATCTCGCTCTTGCTGACAGCTTCGTCGATGCAGTCTCGAAAGTTGCCCATCTACTGGCCTCCAGGTGCACAGATGCGCAGCACATCAAGCGCCCGCCGTTCCTCGCCCACTTCGGGCAGGTCATCCCATTGTGCGGCGTCCTTGATCTCGCGAGCCGCATCTTCCGGCTTGGGCGAGGCCTGTGAACGCCGCGCGGCCCCGCCCGCTTCATCGAAGGGCAGAACAGCCTGTCGCGCCGCCTCACTCGGCGGGGACGGATTCAGCAGAGCCGCCCGACCACTCTCGACCGTTTCGATGTCACGGGACATCGCTTTCAGGTCGGCGATGACCGCCCGTGCAGCCTTCTTCAGGGTCGTCTCGCCCCGCAGCAAGGCTGCCACGTTCAAGGAGAATGGATCGCCAAATACGGGCGAGGCCAAGATCAACCGTTCAACCGCTGACGTCGCGGCCAAGTCCAGGCCAGCGCCTCGCTCCGCAACGGTTCTGGCCAACGCGAACCCACCGGCGTCGACGGCATCGGTCCCGGAAAGGAGTGCGGAGAACAGGTCAGGATCCTTCTTCAGTCCGGCCAACACTTCAGCCCGAAGCCGGCCCCGCCCAATGACCACGTCCATCGCAGGGAGACCTTGCAGAACGTCATCCGCCAGGCCCAGGTCCGTGAGGGCATCGAGGTTCTTGACCTCCTGCACAATCGCCCGGGCGGCATCGGCTGTCTTCGGCCGGGCCAAGCTCAGCGTTTCAACCATCTGGCCTTGGAGGTCGATGCGCCCGCTCGCCATCTGGCCAACCATGGCCCCGTTCTCCAGTGACACTCGGCCATCCGTCACGGCGGCAAAGGCGTCTTCACTCAGCCGGGCCAAGCCACGCGCCTGCGTCAGGAAGTCGGCGTCAATCGGCAGGAATGGATCGTTCAACAGATCAGGCGATGCACGCATCAAGCGCGCGGCGTCCAGGGCGCTTCCACGTCCACCCCGAATGTTGCGCAGGGCGGCGATCCCTCGAACCTCCTCAGGCGTCCAGCCATCACTCCGGCGGAAAACATAGCCATCCAGCCGCACGTCAGGCTCTTGCCCGCTCTCAACCAGACTACGGGCCAATCCCGCCCTCTGGAACCCATCGGCCACCATCAGAGAGCCGTCGCGATCCTGCCAGAACGTCGCCCGCCCTGCCGCATCTCCGTCCCATCGCATTGCCGAGGACAGGTCAGCGCCGCCGCCATATTGGAACCGCCCCGGATCGGCTTGGACGTCCAGTGGATTGACCGACTGAAAGCTTACAGGACGCTCGTCCAGCGCCACCGACGAAGGAAGGGTCGTCGCGGTTGATACGCTCGTATCAAATGGGCCTCCAAATCGCGGGAGAGAGGCGGGGCTGCTGGCCGGCGCTGCTCGTCCAAAGCCAGTTGCCCGTCCTGCCGCACCCCGCCGTCGACAGCGCCGAACCGGTCAACATCCATCTGATCGGCTTCGACCCTAGCCAGTGCGGCCCGAACTGCCGGCGCCAACGGCTGCTCCGCGCTCAACCTCGATCCGAGATCGATCTCGCGGGCCAAGGCTTCGACGACACCGCCAGGATTGCCGCTGAGGGACCGCGCCAGAGCGACGCCGCCTTCAGCCCCGCCTTGCACCACGCCCCCAATGATGGCCGCTGCCGCCGTCTGAGTGGGGCTGTAATCCTCTTGGAGTCCGGCGCTGATGTCTGCGCCCTGCGTCACGGCATCACCCAGCGCATTGACGCCCATCGCACCGATGACCCGCCCCGCAACCGTTCGGCCAGGAGCGAGCGCATTGAATGGATCGGCGGCCGACCCCGTGATCCCGCCGCCGAGCGTGGCCGCGCCCCGCAAGAGCTTCATGCTGAGACTTGCGTCGCCTTGGTTCCAGCGATCATTCGTCGCCATGATTTCGTACGAGTCACGACGTTCGCGTTCATAGTCGCGCACAGTCTGCCCCCAGCGCGCATATTGGAACGTCTCGCCCGTCTCTTCGTCGGTGAAGGTGTCGTAGCCGCCGCCTGCAGCCAGACGCCCGAGAGCCATCAAGGGATTTCGGTTGGCGGCGTCGGCGGTGGTGGTGGTGAACCGCTCGCCAAGGCTGCGCTCACGTCGAGTGACCGCCTCGCCCGTTCCGACCTGCACAGGATCGTCTGACCCACGCAGCACCGGTCGGGCGCCCGGGAATGCGCTCAGCGGGCCGGACTGACCGTCGGCGGTGGAAAGCAGCAAAGAACCATTGGCGGTGGTCGTCACCCAGGCCGGACCTCGGTCGGTGTCATAGCGATAGATCGGCGACCGGCCGGACAATCGCGCGGCCAGTTGTTCGCGCGTTTCGACGCCAGCCAGCTGGCGAGGATACTGGCGGCGCAGGTCTTCGATCCTGGCTTCGTAATCCGCTTCGGACAGGGCGCCGCCGCCGGCGCCGTCCGGTTGCCCCGTCATCATCAGCGATCGTGGGATCGCATGCCCTACCAGAGCTTCAATCTGGCGCTGACGGTCCCAAAGCGCGCCCTGCACCACGGACTCCTCACGGGCGACTCTCTCCTGGAGACGACCCTGCTCGCGCGCAGTTCTCTGTTCGACGAAATCCCAGAACGGCCGTGGCGCCTGTACTGGCGCCGGTGCGGTTTGCCGACGTGTAGGCCGGTCGACAGAGCCAGCGGCGAAGGGTCGGTTTTGTGGAGCCGGGGCCATCAGTCGGGCCTGACCGCTTGAGGGCCAAGGTTCTGCCGAAGATAGGGGCGCCACCGTTCCAGATCCATCTCGAACGGCCGACCGTCGCGGCCATAGGCGACGCGGTTGTTGCGGTCGACCAACCGGTAAGCGCCGTTCGACTGCGGCACCATCCGCATGCGGGCGATGTCGCGAACCGGGATCGGTTGATCGTTCCCATAGACCGGGCCGCTGTTGGTCTGGAACCGGCCTAACGCATAGGCTTCCAGAGCCTCATCGGCATACTCCGGGTTCAACCAACGAGGCACAACGACAGTGACGTTGTTGACCTTCGCCGCCCCGCCGTAGGGCCGCCCCTGCCAAGTCGTGCGCCCGATGGCGGCCTGAACGTAATAGTCGGCGTTGCGCAGTTGCCCGGCCTGTTCATCAGCGAGCGCCGCTGACGTCGCCGCGTTGAAAATGGCCTGCATGAACAGGGGCTGCTCGCCGAATGACGAACGATAGGCGTTCACGCCTTCAACGATCTCGTCGCGCTTCTCTTTGTCGAGGCGAATACCTACGGCCTGGGTCCGAAGTCCGAGCGCGGCCTGCTCGGCGAAGCGGCGGTCACCACCGGTTGAGGCCAGGTCAGCGATGTGGATCAGCGTCGCGGCGGATTCACCGTCACCGAGTTCGACCAGAGCTTCACGCGCCTTGCGACCGCCAATGGCCGAGGTCAGTGCTTGAGCGAACGGAATGATGGCCGTTGGATCGTCACGAAAACGGGCCTGATAGGTCTGGACCTCGCCGGAGGTGAACATGCGCCGGGGCACGTTGTAGCGCTCGGCCAACGTCTCACCGGTTGCATAGCGCGAGCGCACTGCATTGAACCACTGCGCTGAGCCGACGGCGTCTATCGGCAGCGCCACGACATTAGCCAGGGCTGGCCGGTTGCTGTTGCCGGTCGCGAATGAAATGGGATCGTTCGCGAAGCCGTCCTGGTTGAGCGCGAAGGCTTCAATGCGAGCGGCACGAGCCCTCGCCCGCTCCATTCGGTTGAGCCAGCCCCGCAGGTCGTCTCCGTATTTGGCCGGGTCACGCTGTGCGAGGGCGCGATAGTGCCGCTCCTGGATCGAAAGGAAAACGCCCACATCCCCACCAGCTTGCTCTAGCCATCGGCGGACGGTCGGAACCCCAGACGTGACGGCGGCGTCGCTGGCCACAAAAGCCAGGCCCGGCGGTAACTGATCGGCTCCGATGCTATCCCAATACTGCTGTCGATAGCGCCGGATCGCTATCTGTCGTCCAGCCTCGCCGGTCATGTTGCGGACGTCGAGATCAGGGTTGGCCGTTTGGTTGATGCCCCACCGGCTGGGGCCGCGACCGTTGTCATTCTCTATGAGAACGTCGCCACCCTCGGCATCGATGACAAACTCGACCCAGGCGTCGAACCCGCCTGCCGTCGATGCGTCACCATCAAAACGACCGCGTCCGCCACTGCCTGAATCCGAACCTGGGTAGGGCGGCGGCTGAACGCCCACCTCAATGGCCCACCGCACCTTGGCCACAAGGCTGGGATCGCCTGACACCTCGGCCAAGGATCGAAGCTGATTGTGGTCCACCGGCCCGCCATAGCGCATGGCTTCGAGCATGTTGTTCGCCAGCGTGGCGGCTTGACTGCGCTGCGCAGAGGCGATGTTCTGCCGCTGCTGCGCGATGGTGCTTTCCTGACCGTAAGCCGCCACCGCAGCTTCATAGGCCTGCTGACGAGCGCGGCCCGAAACGACCGGAGCGCCATTGCGGCCAACCGCCTGATCGTCGCTGAGAACGGTCGCATAGTTTCCAGCAGCGGCTTCGCTGTCGAAGATGCCAAGGTGTCGACCCGTCTGTTGGTAGGTCGCGATGGCGTCCTCGTCGGAGACCACGCGGCCGTCGTCTGTCACCGTCGGAATGAGAATGTGCTGGCCATCTTCCTCAATGGAGATTGACCGCACCGTGCTGATCGTGCCGTCTCCGTTGTCCACAACAGGACGAGCGGCAAGGTCGATATTTCCCGGTCGCATCAAGCCTTGTGGAGCCGCGCCCGCCCCCGGCGAGACGTAGGTCGGCAGCGTCGCGCCGCCTTCGCCGACCTGCGGGAGCGACGTCTGCATCAACGCCAGCGCGGCGTCTGGGCCTTGATCCCGATAGGTTCGTCGCACCAGCCCGGCAAACGCTGAAGCCTGCAGACCATCCATGATGGTCGCGCTCTGCCGAGCGGCTTCTTCCGCGTTGACCGTGAGGAACGGATTGGCCTCGACCTCTCCCTGAATGCTGTCCAACTCAGCCAGGAGCGGAGCGACGCTCGGGGCGGTAGGATCAAATGACGCGTCCTCTTCAACCTGACGGGTAAGTCGCCTGACCAGGTCGTCACGACGCCCCACCAGGGCGGTGGGCGCTTCTCGCGTCTGCTGGTGGATCTGGGCAACCTTCAGATTGCCCGCCAACTGATCACGGCGGCTATCAAAGGTCGCCGACCAATCCATCGCCAGCCACGCAGGCCGGCGCTCCAGCATCTCCGTGCGGTAGGCAGCAGCCCTCGCGCCAAACGCCTCGGGGTCGAAGGGCGCCTCAGCGGCCAGACCTTCAAGATAAGTCGTGTCCTCGCGGGCCGCCTGAGCCGCCGCCCCGGCCCGGAGCGTCTGATTATAAAGCTGCCCCTCAGCCGTGATCACGCCGCGCTGATTGTCCAGACGGCCCTCTATGACGTCGGTCGCCGCAGAGTCACGGGCTTCCTGTTCCGCCATCGGCCTCAAGATGCGATCCTGAAAGCGGCCGACGCCCTGGACGGCGGTTTGCATAGCCTCCGCGCTCGCCCTTTCGGCGGCGCCGTAGGCCGAAGCGTCCACCAAGGGCGTGATCGTGCCGCTGGTCAGCGATGGCAGGCCTGTCCCTGAAGCTGCCATGGTCAGCCCCTCACCTTGGCGAAGTAGTCTTTGCCGTAGGAGAAGGCCTGCGCAGCATCGCTGGACGCCCCGATGATCGACATGGGGATCGCCCACCGAGCCGCCGATGCATATCCGCGTCTTGCCTGTTCGGCGCTGCCAGCACGCTGGAGTTCGCCCAACGCTGCGCGGCCTTCCTCCCGATACGCATCCTGGCGAGTGCGCATTTCGATCATCTGCCCGGTTTGGCTATCCAGGCTCGCCCCTCTGGCCGAACGCACAGCGTCAATGTTGCCCAACGCCGTCTGGAGGTTGGCGCGGGAGTCCGCTTTCACCTGGTCGCGCCGCAGCATCGCTAGGTCGCGCTCGATCTGGGCGCCGAGTGCAGACGCCTTATTGGCGCGGGCGGACTGAATGCCGCTTCCAATGCTGCCCAAAGCCTTCAGGCCAGAGGAAGCCGCCATGAACAAAAGAGGGAGCGCCATATTGGCAACGTCGCCCCATGTAGCGCCTGACGGAATGCACCCACTGAGCACCGAACGGCTGCTGGCGTAAGCGATCGGCGGACCAGAGGGGATTCTCGCTGTGCCGAGCGTCAGGAGGGCGACCGCGAACCGGATCTACTATTAGCCGATCGGGAAGGATGACCCGATAGAGCCGATCGACTGACTAGGCCTGGCCACCGTTCGGGGCCTGCGGCGGCGGCTCAGCGTCCCGCGCTTGCGGGCCTGCATTGTGGAGAGCCTGCGCCCAGTCCCTAAGCGACTGAACGGCGTCCTCCATCGCTTGAAGGTGTTGGTCGATCTCGTCCGACGGTATGTCTCTGGCAACCGCGTTGCCGCCAGCGTTGCGCTCAATGACGGACATTCTGATCGGTCCCGCAACACCCCCAGGGTTCGTGTCGATCACGTGTTGGATCGCCCACGCCGACAGGAAAGTCGCCATGCGGACTGTCGGTTGCGCGCCGCCAGGGCAGAAAACATCAACGAGGTAACGCAGGAACGGATCGGCCGAGAGCTTCCCAGAGCCGAGAGCAGCGTAGAAATGATGGATGTCCAACAGGCGCGGCTGGATTGCACCTTCGAACATGCAGCAGTGGGAGTCGGCGCCATGTTGAAACGCGACGACCGCATTCACGGTTGCTGGGTTGGCGCCGGTGTTGTGGAACTGCTGGGTCAGCGAGGTAGTCAATGCGATGCCGTAATCGATCGGATGTCCGACTTGCCCGGCCAATGCGTGGCTGCCGCCCGCCATGATTTGGAACCGAGCCCCCAAGCCCTGATCACCGGCGAAGGCGAAGATCTGATCGCCGTCGACGCGACACACCTTGCGGCCCTTGTGATGACCGACGCCTTGGCCGCCCATCGAGGGCGTGAGCATGCTGTCCGCGGCGACCACCACGCCGTCGGTGCACAGAAACGCGACGACGACCGTCATCCGCGGAAGATGCTGTTCGCGCGCATGTCCGGATATTTTTCGTAGATCGCAGACACGAGCTCGCCAAACCCCAAGCGACGAACCCAGTCCGCCAGTGCTGACACGTATTCGCGCATCGGCTGGCTCATCTGTGCGAGCACCGCGGCACCTCGCTCCGCGCCCTCGTTGGTTGCGGCGTAAAGTCGATAGCGGCCCGAGTTGAAGGTTTGCACGTGCCCCGCCAGTCGCAATGCGTCCAGCCTGTCGTAGAGCGCGCGGTCAAACGGCCCGTAGTCATAGGGCTGGAAGTTGAAGTGCGGACCCTCAAGCGCCGCCGCGGTCTCTCGATCGAGCACGAAGAATAGCTTTTGAAGTTGGACAGGCGAGAACGTTGCGCCGGCGTCCGAGGCGCTGAGCCCGGCCAAGATGATTTCGTCGCGGGTCATCAAATCACTCCTGCTTGCGCGGATGATACCACCGACCGGAGAAAACAGGTTAACGGCGGGATTGTCGCGGGGCAGGTGCCGCCAGCGACGGGTGACGTAGATTCAACGTCGGTCAGTTTCAACGACCTCCAGTCACGAATCTTCTTGGCTGCCTCCCTCCACCCACTCCCGCACATCGGTGCTGAGATAGGCGTCGTTCGCCCAAGCATCAAAGCGAGAGCGAACCCAGCGGAAGTCCGCCAGCGTTTCATCGCAGCCCACGATGGCGCTACGCAGTTTGCGGACGAGACCAATTGGCTTTTGATCCCATGGGGATTCATAGGACTCGAATCGTGGCCGTTCGCCCGGTGCCTGTGGAAGCCGGTTCGCCAGCACCTCGGCAGCCCGCCGCACGGCCGCAGCCTCCTTGGTCAGCAACTCGACGAGGTTAGCCAGCTCGGCGCCGGTCACCGGATCGTTGGGACCGCGCGGCTTAAGGGGTGACGACATGCTCGGCTCCTGTTCGCATTGAGCGTAGCTGAGTCCCCAGGGGTGGGGTGCTGCAAAATCTACGGCATCGTTGTAGTGGACGAGGTTTGTAACCGGGGGTGCCCCCTCTGCACCGTTCGAGCGACCTCCGTAGGGAGTGGAGCGCGCGCGTTTTTCCCCCTCCCGGGTGGGGCCTGGTCGCAGACTCGTTGCCCTATTGGGAGAGGCAGAGGCGTCCGCCGCAGCCTGCGCCCGGCAGCGGGCAGGCGTCGAGCGGGAACGGCCCGCCTTTGGTGTCAGTGGCCTTCGAGTGCGCCGCTGAAGAAACGACGGTCCGACATCAGCCCCGTTGACAAAGGCTCAAGTGTCACGGTATGGGTGACATCAACAGGGCAAGAGCCGCTGTTGTCCCAGTCGCTGGCATGGAGCCGGCGGCGCTCTTGGTAGGAACCGAGACCATGACAAACACCCCAACGCCTGTCGTTTTGCCAAAGCATGGCGACGCCATCGTTTTCTCAGATCGCCGCTTCGTCGGTTTGGGTCTGATCAAGAATGGGAAGACCTATCGAGTTGAGCACTTGATGCGCCACAAACACCGCTACCTGCGTTTCATCTGGGACGGCGGCAAAAGCGTCGACTGGGACGCTTCCTGCATGCGCGGCACACAGTGGGAGGTCGTACAGGCCTGACGGCCCCGCTGGCGCTCTCGCTCTCAAGTGGGAGCGCCTACCGGGCCGTCAGGTCCACCGCGCTGGCAATAAAGCCGACGCGTCACACAGGGAGAAACCCTACCATGACCACCACCTTGATCACGTTCCCCACCGCCGCCGCGCCCGAGTGGCATGCCGCCCTGACTGGGCTTGGCGCCCTTGGTCAAGACGCTCACGTTCGTGCTGCCTTCGCTCAGGCTTACCGCGCAGGCATGTCGATCTCCGAGTTTTGCGGCATCCAGCTTGACCCACCGGCCCGGCCTGCTGGCGGCCCCCGCGTATTCTTTGGCGTGCCGCATGGCCCCTATCTGATCTTCAGCGCCGAAGAGGGCCGCTCGGCTTATCTGCCCGAAGGGCGGGATTGGGTGAACACGACGGACGAGGATATGACCGCTTGGGCTGCGGAGGCGAACGCCTTGGTGCAGGTCGCCGCCATCGCCTCTCGCGAGGCTGGACCCGACGGCGACGCTGCCGCTGCGCCATTCTTGGCGCGCCGCGAAAAGATCATCAATCAGATCATTGACGCGCCCTGTAACTCCCGCGCTGCCGCGATCGTGAAAGGTCGCGCTGGGCTGGCGTTCATTGAGCCCGGAGATGCGAGTGTGGAGGCGACCATCTTCGGACAGATTGTCGAGTGGATCGCGTCCGACTTTTTCCTCGCCGACATCACTGCTCCCACCGTTAACGCCAACCCATAGGAACCCGGCGGCCCGTCATCCCGGCGGGCCGTCACCACCGGAGACGAACATGACCATAGATGCGAAGCTCTTTGCCCAGGCAGGCGAGGCCATGTTCGGGCCGGACTGGCGCCAACCGCTGGCAGAGCTGATCGGAATGAATATCCGTACGGTTCGCCGCATCAGTGCAGCCCTGCGCGAGGGTGAGGATTATCCGATCAATCCGACTCTCGCGCCGGTTCTGGCTGAACATCTGCGAGCCTATGCTCGACGCTCCCAAGAGGAAGCGAAAGCCGCCGAAGAACTAGCCAAAAAGTTGGAAAAATAGGGTTGCAAGCGCCTTCCGTGCCCCCGGTGTGCCCCAGACAACAAGGCTCATCGGAGGCAAATGCCTAACCCATTGAAATGAATGGTACCGCCTCTCAGGCTTGAACTGAGGACCTCCGGTTCCACAAACCGGCGCTCTAACCAACTGAGCTAAGGCGGCGCATCAATGCGAGAAGGGTGTCTAGCGGGACCGCACCCGACGATCAAGAAGATATCCAGTCGAAAAGAGCGCGCCGTGAGAAAAGGGCCTTGTCGGCAGCGCCCCAACGAAAAACGCCCCGGAGCGGACTCCGGGGCGTCAGTTTTTCGATGCGTTACCGTCAATCGCTCCGATAACGCGCCGTGAAGCGGACCTTGCCGCCGACGGCGACGCCATCGACTGAACCCGCCGTCAGACGAGCCCGGCGCGCACCTGCGATAGCCGCCTGCCCAAACCCGGCGCCAGACGGTGTTTCGCTGACGACAGCGCAGTCACGAACTGTGCCGTCAGGATTGACGACGCATTCGACCACCACAGTACCGCTCTCGATGCCGCGCGCCAAGGCGCGTTCCGGGAACTCAACCGTGGGCTGACGCGACCAACGCGGCGACGTCAGAACCGGCGGGCGGGCCGGTGCAGGCTCAGGAGCCGGCTCCGGTGGCGTGCGGGTGATGACCGCAGGACCGGCGACCTCAATCCGGTCTTCCTTCTTCACCGTCTCCAAGTTGACCGTCACCGGAGGCGGCGGGGCGTTGGGGACTTCGACAGGCGGACGGATCTGCAGCTTGGGCGGCGGAGGGGTGTCCGGCGGCGGCGGCGGCGGAGGCGGCGGAGGCGGCGGAGGCAGAGGCTCGATGAGTTCAACCTTCACCGCGTCATCGGTGTAGTCCATCACCTTCATCTGGAACTTCGCCTTCTGAATGGCGAAGATCATGATGGCGAACAGAATGCAGACGACAGTCAGGGAAATCACCCAAACCAGGGGCGAGACCCCCATGAAGCCCTTGGAACGCGGGGCGTCATAGCGACTGCGATGATAGTCAACGGGTGTGTCTGTCATGTTCTCCCGTCCCTACTTCGCTTTATCTTCGCCGACGAGCGCGACGCTGTAGAAGCCCGCGTCCTGCAAGGCGTTCATAGCCTGCATGAAATCGCCGTAGCGCGTCTGTTCATCAGCGCGGATGAAGATCCGTTCCTTGGTGGGATCGCGGCGACCGACCTGTTCAACCAGATCCGTCCCCAGCGATTCATAGGTGGTTTCTCCATCCCCGATGAACACCCGGCCATCGTCCTGGATGGAGATGTACATCGGTTTGGGCGGGCTCTCTGACCGTGCGGCCAGGGCGATCGGCAGTTTCACTTCAACTCCGGGGGTGGCGACCGCAGACGCCACCATGAAGATGATGAGAAGCACCAGCATGATGTCAACGAACGGTGTTACGTTGATGTCAGCATTCGCCTCGACGTGATACTTGCCGCCGCCTGAGCCTCCGAGTTTGGCGGCCATCGCTCTTAGGCTCCCTTGTCGAGCTGACGCGAGACGGCGCTCAGCACTTCAGCGGCGAAACCGTCAGAGCGCGTACCGTAGGCAGAGATGCGGGTGTTGAAGTAGTTGTAGAACACAACCGCCGGAATAGCGGCGAACAGACCGATACCGGTGGCCAGCAGGGCTTCGGCGATGCCGGGAGCAACCGCAGCCAGGTTGGTGGTGTTCGACTGAACGATGCCGATGAAGGAGTTCATGATGCCGTAAACCGTACCGAACAGACCCACGAACGGGCTGGTCGAACCGGTCGACGCCAGGAACTGCTGACCGCCGGAGAGACGCGCGGCCAGACCCGACTGAACAGCCGAGACAGCAGCGGTGGCGCGGTACATGGTCGAGTCCTTGTCCTTGCCGGTGACGTCCAGGCCGGCCTGACGCGACAGTTCGACTTCGTCAGTGACGGAGCCGGCCATGTCAGCCAGCGGGTTGCCTTCCCAGTCTTCCGACGACGCGACGCGGCGCATGTCGGCGATGGTGCGGGTGGTGCGGAACTCTTCCAGGAAGCCGTCCGTCTTGCGGTTCAGCTTGGCGAACTCGATCAGTTTGATGATCAGGATCGTCCAGGACAGGATCGACGCCAGCAGCAGACCGATCATGACGATTTTCACGACCATGGTCGCTTCCATGAACATGGAGATCGGCGTGATGTCGGCGTGGCTTGAGGCAGCGGCCTCTTCGCCAGCGGCGGCGGCGGCGTCAGCGGCGGGCGCTTCAGCGGCCGGAGCGGCCTCGGTCGTCGCGGCCGGAGCCGAAGCGGCGGTCGGCGCAGGCGTAGTGGTGTCCTGCGCGAGGACCGGCGAACTCGCCATGAGGACGGCTGCGCCGGCCATGGCCAGGAGAATGTTGGTCTTCTTGATATCGAGCATAGTTCGCCAGTTCCTGCTGTTTGGTCTGACTCAATGAAACCCAGGAAACGACCTCCGAAGACGGTCCTTTCCCAATGAAATTCTTTTTCCGCGCCACCGGATGAACTGTGGTCACCGGAACCGTGGAGCTTCTCGCCGATCCCGGTTGTCCAAGAACAACCTACGACGCCAGAGAGTGTCGAGATTATGGCCCCTTCACACCCCTTTGCGCCGCCCCCCGAAGAAAGCGGTTAAGTTCCTTTGAACAAGGCTTACCAGAGCGTCAAGAGTGTATACGACATTTCACCCGTCATGAGGGCGGCATCTGCAACATTGCGCATGAATCGACCTTAAAAAGGAGATTTCAGCGTTTTTTGAGATAAGAAGCCCCTCACGAGGAGGATGGTGCCTGGAGGCGGATTCGAACCACCGACACGTGGATTTTCAATCCACTGCTCTACCAACTGAGCTACCCAGGCCCTGCATCCCGCCGACCGTTTCCTCTGCTGCGGGGCATGCCCTGCGAAAATGAAACCGCCGCCCGACGCCGACCATTCCTGCTGGAGTGGTCCGGGGAGGGGCGCTCTATAGGCGAGGCGGATTCACCTGTCCAGCGCTCTGATCAGTCTTCGTCGCCTTCGCGGCCGTCGTCGCGCACGCCGTCATCCGGTTCGGCTGGAATTGCGTATCCGCCGGTGAACCAGCGTTGAAGATCAACGTCGGCGCAGCGCTTGGAGCAGAAGGGCTTGTACGCCTCGCTGGCGGGCTTCTGGCGGCAAATCGGACAGGTCGGCGGCGTGGTCATGAGGTCTCCATCACATAGGCGCCTGGCGAAAGCGCGGCATCGGCGCGGATCCTTGCACGCGGGCCCAGTTGCTCCACCAGGGGCGCAGCGAGAGTGAAGTCCTCAGGCGCGCAACGGGCGGTGATTCTCGGCGTTGTCGTGTCGGACAGCAAGGCCAGCCGCAACGCCCGCACCACATCCTGGGCCCTCTGGCCGGGTCGACGCCTTCCCGACGGCCCGTTCAGCACCTCCTCCAGCGGCGTGCGTCGCCACGGCAGGGACAACTGAAGCACGCCGAACCGGTTCAGCGGCCCGAACACCACCTCAGCATCCCCCGCAAACGCCTCTCCCGTAAAGGCTTGGCGCGCGACGGCCATGACGGCTTCACCGTTATTATGTGTCCCGACCAGGTCGATGGCGACCAGCCCGCCCCAGCGTCTCAGCCGGATCAGCCGCGCCGATTCGAACAGGCCCAGGCGATTGGCCCGGTCCCGGCCCTTGCCGCCGCCCGCCAGCCCCGGTGCGGGCGCAAGATCCAGATCGACCGCAATCAACGCCCGCGTCCTCTGCACCGCCAGGTCCAGTCCCGCCTCGGGGAACCAATGGCTGGGTGCAGCGGCCTCATCCTCGGCTTCCATGCTCGCGCGAATGGCCTCGGCGCCGGTGACGGGCTCCACGTCAGGCGCCAGCCGCCGCAGCGTTTCCGCCACCGTCGGCCCCTGCGACAATAGACGCAGAGCCCCCTGCCCTGCCCCGATCAGACGCAGGACAGCGCCCTTCTGCTCGCGCGGCTCGGCGGTGATCTCGACCTCGATCGTCTGGCCTTGGGTGAAGGTCTGTCCAGCTCGGAACGGCAGGAAGGCGGCCCTCGCCTCTCCGCCGACGCCCAGATCGACGAAAGCCCCCTTCAGAGCCGGCTGCACCTCGATGATTCGCCCGACGCAGCGCGCGCCCAGCCGGTGCTCGGCTACATCGTCGTCATTCTGGATCAGCAGATGCTCGCAGCGCCCGTCGCGGAGCAGGACGCCGCGGACGCCGCCGGGCGAGTCGTCGAGAAAGACCTCGACCGTGCTCACGGCGCCTTGAGGCCGGCCCCGGCCAGCAGATTCGTCGTCTCATAGAGCGGCAGGCCCATGACGCCGTAATGGCTGCCCGTGATCCGGCTCACGAAGACGCCCGCAGGCCCCTGAATGCCGTATGCCCCCGCCTTGCCGCGCCAGTCGCCCCCAGCGACATAGTCGGCGATCTCGGCGTCGGACAAAACCTTGAAGGTGACGCGGGTCTCATTGACCCTGTGGGTCAGCTTGCCGTCGCGCACCACGGCCACGCCGGTGAAGACCCGGTGGTTGCGGCCCGACAGCAGTTTCAGAAACCGCGTCGCCTCGGCCTCGTCGGCGGCCCTCTCCAGAAGACGCCGTCCCACAGCCACGACGGTGTCGGCGGCCAGGACCACGGCGTCTGGATGGCGGGCGGCGACGACCTGGGCCTTGGTCACGGCCAGACGCTGGGCCAGACGCGGCGGCGTCTCGTCCTTCAGGGGCGTCTCGTCGATGTCGGCGGGATCAATCTGATCAGGCGTGAAGCCGGCCAAGGCCAGCAGTTCCACACGCCTCGGGCTGGACGACGCCAGCACCAATTCAGGACGGCTCATCAGAGCCCGTCCTTATTTGAAGCGATAGGTGATGCGGCCCTTGGTCAGGTCGTAGGGGGTCATTTCGACCAGCACCTTGTCCCCGGCCAGCACGCGGATGCGGTTCTTGCGCATCTTGCCTGCGGTGTGGGCGATGATCTCGTGATCATTTCCCTCGAGCAGCACGCGGAACGTCGCGTTCGGCAGCAGTTCGCTGACGACTCCGGGAAACTCGAGCAGTTCTTCCTTAGCCATGCGGCCTCTCGCGTCCTCAGTCAGGAATCAAAACGCGCGCCGGACGTGAGCGCGCGCCATGAGAAGGTGGGCCTAATGCCTGAAAACGCGCGGTTAGTCGAGGTCACCCCCGTCGATACAAGGCCGTGACCAAGGTGAAGAGGCGCCGCGCCGTCTCCTTGTCGATGGCGATCTTGCCGTCCAGGCGGGTCTTCAGCAGTTCAGCGCCTTCGTTGTGCAGGCCCCGACGGCCCATGTCGACGGCCTCGATCTGGGCCGGGGACGTGCCGCGCAGGGCTTCATAATAGCTGTCGCAGATCAGGATGTAGTCGCGGATCACGCCTTTCAGCGGCGTCAACGACAGGCCGTGGGCGCGGGCGAAGTCCGGCCCCTCGATGTCGAACACCAGCTTGGTCTCGACCAGCGACAGCTTCAGCCGATACGGCCCGCCTTCGGCGCCAGCCGGTTCAAACACATTCTGTTCGACCAGATCGAAGATGGCGACGCGGCGCTCATGATCGATCTCGGCCGTCGCCGCCGGCAGGGTGACCGCGTCCAGATCGATGGAAACCAGTTTGTGCGTGCTCATTCCGGGTCCGCCTCGGCCAGATGGGTCGGCTCCAGCCGCGCCGGCCAGCGCTCGGACAGGTCGGTGACCACGGCGTCCAGACACTCCACGTCGATTCTCAGATCGCCGCCGCCCGCGAACATCATGATGACCCGACCGCCTGGCGCCTCTTCCGGCATGAAGTCCATGGCCAGCAGCTCCAGGGCGCTGTCGGGCGAGCGCGGCAGGCGGCGGCTCTTGACCGCCGTGACATCGCCGAACTGCATCGCCGTCATCACCCTTGTGCCGCCGCATTCCCAGCAGAACCGGCTCAGCGCCAGCGTCAGCGTGCGGGTGTTCTTTTCCCAGACGATGTCGACCGGGCGCAGGATGGCGTCCTGCAAGGCGACGGAGATGATCTGCAGATCGTCGGCGTCCTCGGCCAGCAGGCGCAGCGGCTCGACCGGCGCCGTGGCCGCCAGATCCGCTTCCACCGCCGCGGCCTCAGTGGTCATGCTCTTCACCCTTGATGCGCTGGATGTCGGCCCCGCAGGCGCCGAGCTTCTCCTCCAGCCGCTCAAACCCGCGATCCAGATGATAGACGCGTCCGACCGTGGTTTCACCCTCGGCGACCAGACCGGCGATGACCAGGCTGACCGAGGCCCGCAGATCGGTGGCCATCACCTGGGCCCCGTGCAGCACGGGCACGCCCGTCACCACCGCGCTGCCCGCATGCACCGAAATGTCGGCCCCCAGCCGCGCCAGCTCCGGCGCGTGCATGAAGCGGTTCTCGAAGATGTTCTCGTGGATGTGGCTCTCACCGTCCGCCGTGGTCATCAGGGCCATGAACTGGGCCTGCAGGTCGGTGGCGAACCCCGGATAGACTTCGGTCGTCAGATCGACAGCCTTCAGCCGCTGGGCCGGGTCGCGTTTGACGATGACGCCGTCGGCGGTCGGCGTCACCTCGACGCCCGCCTCGACCATCTTGTCGGTCAGGGCCTCAATCAGTTCGGGCCGCCCCTTGGTCAGACGCACCTCGCCGCCCGCCATGGCGGCGGCCACGGCGTAGGAGCCCATCTCGATCCGGTCGGGAATCACCGACCAGTCGGCGCCGCCCAGAGACGTCACCCCGGTGATGGTCAGGACATCACTGTCGATCCCCTCCACCTTGGCGCCCATGGCGGTCAGGCAGCGGGCCAGGTCGCCGATCTCCGGCTCGCGCGCCGCATTCCTCAGCACCGTCGTCCCATGGGCCATGACCGCGGCCAGAAGGGCGTGCTCGGTCGCGCCGACCGAAACGATGGGGAAGAGAATTTCGGCCCCTTGCAACCCCTTGGGCGCGCGGGCGGTGACATAGCCCTCGTCCAGCTCGATCTCGGCCCCCAGCGCCGTCAGCGCCTGCAGGTGCAGGTCCACGGGCCGCGCGCCGATGGTGCAGCCGCCGGGCAGCGACACCTTGGCCTCGCCGGTCCGCGCCAGCAGCGGTCCCAGCACGTTGAAGCTGGCTCGCATCTGCCGCACCAGATCATAGGGAGCGTAGGTCGAGGTGATGGTCTTGCCGTGGAACAGGGTCTGCTGCCCGTCGGCGCCGTCGCTCTCGGTCACATCGACGCCCAGGGCGTTCAGCAGCCGGCCGAGGAATTTGGTGTCCGCCAGACGCGGCATGTTGGTCAGCCGCAGCGGCTGATCGGTCAGGATGGACGCCGCCATCAGCTTCAGGGCCGAATTCTTGGCGCCGCTGACGGGGATGGTTCCGTTCAGGCGGGGTCCGCCCTGGATGACAATGCTGTCCATTTAGTCTCTGTCTGGCCCAGTCGGGCCTGCGGCGGCGGGTCGGCTATCTAGCGCGACATGCCGCCCCGGCGAAAGAGCGCACGGCGCCGATCCCCGATGACAATCAGTTGCACGGCCTTTCCGGGCGCAACCAGACGGAGACTCTGCGGCGTCTCAGATTTTCATGCAACGCCGTGGCCAGACGCTGGGCCCTGGGCGTGGCGCTGGGCGGCCCCTTGCCCGCCATGGACCGCTCCGGCGGACGGTCCTGGGACCGCTCGGGAGCCCGCTCTGCCGGGACGGACGCGGGGGTGGGGGAATCACGATCAGCCATGGGTTGATGAGACCTGCGGCAAACCTTTTTCGCAAGCAGTGGATTTGGGGCTTCCCCCCGCCGTCGGGGTTGGCTATAGGGCCGCTTCCTCAGATTTCGCCGCCGTAGCTCAGTGGTAGAGCGCATCCTTGGTAAGGCTGAGGTCGTGGGTTCGATTCCCCCCGGCGGCACCATCTGAAGACCTTGCAGATCAGCAACTCCCCCCCTCATGGGGACACAGATCGTGACGCAGCCCCTTTCCGAATCAAAATCAGCCTGAACCACCGCGCCAACTGCGTTGCGCGGCGCCTCAGCTGAACTTCTAATCATGAAAATGCGAGCATCAGATCTCATGTCGGGCGACGGCTCAGGCCCCTCAGGCATGGACGGGTGACATCGCCTAAACGCGTTCGGTTTTCTCCAGCACGCGAGGAACCTCGACGCCGTTGTTGCGCAGAATGGTGCGGACGATGTCGGCGGCGCCCATCATCGGCAGGGGTTCACCGAACGTGTTTCGCCACAGCACGTCCAGCGCCGCGTCTTCCGGGGACATCCTCTCGGCCACATCCTGATGATTTGTCATGTCAGACTCCGTACGCAACTCCGACATCATCTAGGCCAGCCGTCGGCGCGGCGTTGTAAATCGTCGTATCGCCGCCCTGCCCGGCTGCCGCAGGCTCGCAGCTCGCGTTGAGACGTTCTTGGATCTCTCGCAACAGGGCGCCCAGCCCCGCCCGACCGTCCGCGCGGCTCAGGTCCAGGTCCTTGAGCACGTCATTGAGTTCGACCGCATGCACCCTGTCGTTCTCCATCCAGTTCCTGGGCGGCAATAGAACAAAAGGAGAACTTCGGCCAGACACGATCCTGATGATCCACAGCCTGGTCGTCAGGCGTGGAATCGAAAAAGGCCCGATCACACGACCGAGCCTTTCCAACTATTCCGGTGAAACCCGCTGCGGCTGGACCAGCGGGCGTCGCTGGGGCGGCCCGCCCGGACGCGCGACGCGCTGCTCGAATCTGAGAGCATCCTCAGACGTTTGATAGCCGGGGAAAGCGTAGCCGGAATCATTGATCCAGGGGCGCCCCAAGCTCAGGTCGTGGCGGCCGTAGCCGTCATGACCATATCCGTAACCGCCATAGCCAAAACCGTTCTCAACCTGACGGAAGCTCAGATTCAGCGTGCCCGTCTCGCCCAATGGCATGGAGACGGCGGCGCCATAGCTGCGATAACCCCCTGTCCCGACCCCGACATCAACCATGCCATGCATCCGGCGTGAAGCGCCCTCTGCCTCAGGGTCCGCACCATAGGTCCGGTCTGTAAAGGGCTTGGCGTCCGGCGTGCGGGCAGCGACCCAGCGTTCGATCTGCTGGTCCGTGGTCAAACCATGCGGGTCCAGGGCCTGTTCCGCCGCGCCATGCACCGCAGGCGCTTGGGGTTGAAGTTGCCCGGCGTCCAGAGACACCGCAGTGCGCGGCGCCGTCGAGATGACGCCGTCCGGATCCCCCCCCATCAGGGACGCGACGATCATAAAGGCGGAAATCAACATACGGCCCACTCCTTTGCTGCGACCACCTTAACCCCAAATAGGGCCAAGGTCAGGCCGAACCGAAGGTCAGGCCGAACCGAAGGTCAGGCCCAAGCCCGGCCCTCGCTCCGTCCCAGAGGATCCGGCAACGGATCGCCTTCGGCGACGAACTCCAGTGCGACCGAGTTGATGCAGTAGCGCATTCCGGTCGGTGGCGGGCCGTCCGGGAAGACATGGCCCTGATGCCCGCCGCAGCGGGCGCACAGGGTTTCGACCCGGGTCATGCCGTAAGAGCGATCGCTGACGGTCGTCACATGCGCCGGATCAACCGGCTGGGTGAAGCTGGGCCAGCCGGTGCCGCTTTCGAACTTGGTCGCGGCGCGGAACAGAGGCAGTCCGCACTGGCGGCAGCAGAAGACCCCAGCCCGCTTTTCGCCCAGCAGGGTTCCGCAGAAGGGGGCCTCAGTGCCGTGGGCCAGAAGCACGCGCCGCTCCTCGTCGCTCAACGCCGCCTCCAGCGCCTCACGCTCGGCGGGATCTGGCGGCGTCAAATCAAAGCCGGACTCGGACAGGGCGGGCGCGTCTGCTGCGATATCAGTCATGCGATCAAAATAGGAAAGGCCGGGCCGGAGCGAAACCCCGACCCGGCCCTATCGCCGTTCAAACTGGCCTGTTCAGCTTACTGGAACAGGGTTCCGACCCAGGTCCGAACCGCCGTCTCGTCCGCCGGATCGCCCGTATAGGCCAGGGCGCCGGTCGGGCTGTAGGGCTCGTTGTTGCCGCGCGCACGGGCCGTCCATGCCTTGTGGCCATAGCTCAGCTGCGCATAGTTCGACGGCAGGCGCTCCACCGTCGGGTCGATGAAGATGGTGTCCGTCGCCGTCTCGCTGCCCGCGATCCGCACGTTGGGCAGCTTGGACAGCAGGTCCAACGTGTCCAGGCAGCCGCCCGAGCAACCGGCGTCGACCAGCACCACGACCGGCCCCTGAACCGGATTGGCCGCACCGCTGTCGGTGGCCACGGTCGGGCCCGTCAGGGTGAAGGTGGTCTGGCCGGCGGCGATGGCCGCATCAAAGGCGGCGACGATCTCACGGGTCTGTTCGATCACGGCCGGCGCTTCGGCGACGAAGCCCGCATCGGCTTCCATCCGGCCCAGAGCGCCAGCGTACCAGTCGCGGTTGCCCTGGGTGGCGCGATAGCTGATGGCGCCGGCGGCGGGCTGACGGCTGATGGTGAACTCAGGCGTCCAGATGCGGTTGGCCAGGCCATAGCCGCGGCGCGTCGAACTGGTCACAGACGACCCGGATGCGGCGCGCAGATCAATGACAAGCCCCTGCGGGCCCTGAAGGGTCGCCAGCTGCCCCTCAACGGCGGCGTTGAAGGCGTCCCATCCGGCGTTGTCGTCGAACGAATGAACATTCACCCACGGACGCCCGTTGACCGTCTCGATCGACAGCGGCGTGGCCGGCGGCATGTAGACGGTGGCGCGGTAGGCGGCCTCCAGGCTGGCCAGATCGGTCGGTTGCGGCCTGATCTGGTATTCACGCGGACGGCGGCGACCTTCCTGGAAACTGCACAGCGACGGCATTCCGGCGGCGAAGGGGTTGTTCCGGTTCCACAACAGATAAGGCGCGGACGTCACGCGGCCCGCCTCCGTATCCAGATTGCCTTCCCAGCGATCCAGCTTGCCGCGGGCGTATTCCTCGATCGGAACCAGGTTGCACTCGGTGACGACGGCGCCGACCGGCGGGGCCCCGCGAAGACCCGGCTTGACGTAGGTCACGACATATTTGCCATCGCGCCAACCGGTGGTGAAGCCAGGCCAGCTGGTGCCGAAATAGGGGCCAAGGCCCTCATAGGTCGGTCGGATCGAGATGTTGGAATCGCGGAAGCCCGCACCGTAGTAGCGCAGCAGATAGGCGTGGCTGTCGCCGCTGTTGACCTGTCCCACGCGGCCCAGGGCGTCCTGCAAGCCCGCATCGACCCAGGCGCGGAACTGCTGCCCTTGCTCGCCGGGCATGACGGCGGCGGGGTGGTTGGCGGCCAGAGCGTCATGCGCGGCCTGAAGGTCTTGCTGCGCCAGGGCTCGGAAATCCTGAGCAACGGCGGGGGCGGCCGCGACGGTCAACGTCATGACTGCTGCGGCGGCATAGGATGAAATACGGGACATCAGATCAGACTCCGGGCCGTTGAACGGTATGCGCAGCGTTAAAGCGTATACAGCCGGGCCTTGCCAACCCCGGAAATCGACCGGGCGCCGCAACCGCGTGCGGTTTACTCTCGCAGCGCAGCAGCCTAAGCGAACCTCATTCCCCCGCTCCAGAGCAAAGCCACGTTCACTTCGGAAGCCTTTTGATGTTCTCGAAAATCCTGATCGCCAATCGTGGCGAGATCGCCGTCCGCATCATCAAGAGCGCCCGCAAACTCGGCATCAGGACGGTGCAGGTCTACTCAGAGGCCGACGCTGGTTCTCTGGCGGTCGAGATGGCGGATGAGGCGGTTCTGATCGGCCCGGCGCCCGCGGCCCAGTCCTATTTGATCCAGGACAAGATCATCGAAGCGGTGCGTCAAACGGGCGCGGAGGCCATCCACCCCGGTTTCGGTTTCCTCAGCGAAAATCCGGTCTTCGCACGCCGTCTTGAGACCGAGGGCATCACCTTCATCGGCCCGAATCCGTATGCGATCGAGGCGATGGGCGACAAGATCACGTCCAAGAAGTTCGCCGCAGAGGCGGGCGTCTCCACCGTGCCCGGCCACATGGGCTTGATCGAAAGCACCGACGAAGCCGTCAGCATCGCCAATCAGATCGGCTATCCGGTCATGATCAAGGCGTCGGCAGGCGGCGGCGGCAAGGGCATCCGCGTGGCCCACTCCGACGACGACATGGCCGAGGGTTTCGCCGCGGTGAAGGCCGAGGCCTTGACCGCCTTCGGCGACGACCGCGTCTTCCTTGAGAAGTTCATCGTCAATCCGCGCCACATCGAGATCCAGGTGCTGGGCGACAAGCACGGCAATATCGTCAGCTTGTTCGACCGCGAATGCTCGATCCAGCGCCGCAACCAGAAGGTCATCGAAGAGGCGCCGTCGCCCCTGCTGGACGACGCCACCCGCAAGGCCATGGGCGACCAGGCCGTGGCCCTCGCTAGGGCTGTAAGTTACGACTCGGCCGGCACGGTCGAGTTCGTCGCCGGTCAGGACCGCAGCTTCTTCTTCCTGGAGATGAACACCCGGCTTCAGGTCGAACACCCCGTCACCGAACTGATCACCGGCGTCGATCTGGTCGAGCAGATGATCCGCTCAGCCGCCGGCGAGAAGATGGCCTTTGGTCAGGACGACCTGTCCATCAACGGCTGGGCCATCGAGAGCCGCATCTACGCCGAAGACCCCTATCGCGGCTTCCTGCCCTCCATCGGCCGTCTGGTCCGCTATGAGCAGCCTGAAGAAGGCGAACAGGAAGGCGCCATCGGCCCCTATGTCGTGCGCAATGATTCCGGCGTCCGCGAGGGCGACGAAATCTCCATGTATTACGACCCGATGATCTCCAAGCTGTGCGCCTGGGCCCCGACCCGGGCGGGCGCGGTCGAGGGCATGGCCCGCGCCCTGGAGGACACCCATCTGTCCGGCGTCGGCCACAATGTGCCCTTCCTGGCGGCGGTGATGGATCAGGAGCGGTTCCGTTCAGGCAATCTGTCGACCTCCTACATCGTCGATGAATTCCCCGACGGCTTCCATGGCGTCCCCGCCGGTCCGCTGCAGCGCGACGTGCTGGTCGCCTCGGCCGTGGCCATGCACGAGATCATCTCCGAACAGGCTGGTGATCCATCCGACCGCACCGACTGGACCGTCCTGATCGACCGCGACCCAGTCGCCGTCAGCCTGTCCTATGACGACGACGAAGCCCTGACGCTGGAGCTGACCGATCAGGACCGCGAATTGAAGCTGTCCGACATCGAATGGCGCCCCGGCATGGCCCAGTTCCGCGCCGTGCTTGATGACGCCCCCTTCACCGCCGAGGTCCGCCGCGTCGCCGACGGCTTCGAGATCCGCAGCCGCGCCACCAGGGCCCGCGTCCGCGTCCTGACGCCCGCCATCGCCGAACTGTTCGCCCGCCTGCCTGAAAAGGTCGCCGCCGACACCTCCAAACTGGTGCTGTCGCCGATGCCGGGTCTGGTCGTCTCGATCAATGTGAAGCCCGGTCAGGAGGTCAAGACCGGCGAAACCGTCGCCATCATCGAGGCCATGAAGATGCAGAACATCCTCAAGGCCGAACGCGACGGCGTGGTGAAGGCCGTCAGCGCCGCCGCCGGCGACCCTGTCGCCGCTGACGACGTCCTGGTCGAGTTCGAATAGGTCCGTCACGGATGACGCCGGTCCCGGACATCCTGTTCAGCTTCAAGGGCCGGCTGCGCCGCCGCGACTGGTGGCTGTGGTCCATTGTAGCGGCCCTGGCCTATCTGGCGCTGACCTGGGTGAGCGGCGTGCTCTTCCTCGGGTCGGGCGGCGCCATTCTGATCAACACCGGCTATCGGATGAACTGGGCCCTGGCGCTGGAGATCGCCATGGTCTTGCCTTTGGTGTTCGTCAACTCCGCCCTCGCCGCCAAGCGCGCCCAGGACCGCAATATGACGGCCTGGCCCTTCATCGCAATTGTGATCGTCAACTCCACGGCCAGCTTCTTGCCGCAGATCGACCAGGCTGTAACCGCCATGCAGGACGGTCAGCAATGGCAGGTGGTGTTCCCGATCATCAACATACTGAGCGGAATCGCCTCCCTCTACGCCCTGATCGTGCTGGGCTTCCTGGACGGCACGCGCGGCCCCAACCGCTTCGGCCGCTCGCCCAAGGGCTTGGGTGGCGATCCCACCGACCAGACGGCCCAGGTGTTCGACTGAACCGTCCACGCTACAGGCTCAGCGCCGCCCCGCGCCCAGCAGGTCGGTCCAGCGCCAGTTGCCCCGGCCCAGCGCCACCTTCGGCCCGTTGGCGGCGTCGGTGAAACGGATCAGGACCACGCCGTCGACCCTCTGATTCTTGCAGGCGGCGGGGGCGAAGGCGACCTCGACGGCGATGGCCTGACGCACGCCCGCCAGCCCTTCGCCTTCCTGGCCCTGACTGCGAATCCAGTCGCCGTTCCACAGCAGGGGCGTGCGACCTGCGGCCAATGAACGATGCGCCTCGGCGATGGCGCTTCGGACCTCGGGATCATCGCGCAGCGCCGCCTGCAGCCGGGCGACCATGTCGCAACCGCCGCCCCGCCCGTCGCCGCCGCCGCCCACGCCGCCGCCGCCAGTTCCTGAGCCGCTGCCGCCGCCCGAACCTTGACCGTTGGCCCTGCCCGAGCCCGCCGTGATCGCCCCCGCCAGTTCGGCGTCGCCCAGCGTCACCATCGGCGCCGGCGCGGGTTCCGGCGGGGCACGGATGGGCTCCACCTCGGGCGGGCGCGGCAGGGGTCGAGGCCGGCGCGGCGCAGTCGGAGTCCGAGGCGGTGCCGGCCGCACGCGCGGCGTGGGCGTCTTCGGCGCCGGCGCAGGCGCAGGCGTCGCCGCAGCGGCGGGCGCTTCCGCAGCGGGCGCAGGCGCGCTCTCCTCCGGCGTCGGTTCGACCGGTGGCGGGGGTGGAGGCGACGGCAAGGGCGGCGGCTCCAGCGTCACGATGATCGGCGGCGTTTCAACCATCTGCGGCGGCGCCGGCGGCGTGTTCAGCATGATCACCGCCAAGGCGGCCGCATGAGCCGCCACGCTGACCACGCCCGCCAACGGCCAGCGCGCCCTCTTCCTGTTCTGTGACCGCTCCGTCTTGATGAACATCACTCCGCGTATTCGCCTATCGACGTTGTGTGTCAATTCAGGTGAACCAAGCATCACCTTTCCGCGTTTCAGATCACCGCCAAACGTCAGGATAGTGGCGAGCACCGTTATGCAACTCATCAGCACGGTTGCTTATGGTCAAGCTGACATTTTCCCGCCCCATAGCGGTCATGACTACGCCCACAGCCTCACAGAACGGTAACACCCGCGTGATCACTACAGAAAGCGATGCGCCGCTTGAACGGAGATACAAATTGACCAGATCCCCCCTTAAGAATGCGGCTGTCGCAGGCGTCCTGCTCGCCCTCGGCGTCGCCGCCAGCGGCTGCGCCAGCCACCGCTTCGTGCGTGACCAGGCCGCCATCGTCGACGAACACGTCACCGCCGTCGACGGCCGCGTGACCCAGGTCGCCGGCACGGCTGGCGAGGCCCTGCAACGCGCCACCGACGCCCACAAACTGGCCGAGGGCAAGTTCCTGTATGAAGTCGTCCTTTCCGACGACTCGGTGAAGTTCCCTCTGAACGCCGCCACCTTGTCGCCCGAAGCCGAAGCCCGTCTGGCTGAACTGACCCAGCGTCTGCGTAGCGAAAACCGCAACGTCTACCTGGAGATCCAGGGCTACACCGACACCACCGGCGATACGGCCCGCAACGAACAGCTGGGCGCCCAGCGCGCCGAAGCCGTCCGCCGCTACCTCAGCCGCAACGGCGTCGCCCTGAACCGCATGGCCACCATCTCCTACGGCGAGGAATCGCCTGTCGCCGACAACGGCACCCGCGAAGGCCGCGCCCAGAACCGCCGCGTCGCCATCGTCGTTCTCAGCTGATGACCGGACGGTCGCTCCGGCGGAGCGGCCGTCGCCCATTCGGCTGATGGGCTGAACCGAAACGCGGCCCCGGCATTTCCTTGTCGAACAAGGAGGCGATCATGGCTGCGCGACCCACCTGGCAGGGACATTTGAAGCTGTCGCTCGTCACCTGTCCGGTGGCGCTGTTCACGGCGACATCCAGCTCCAGCGACGTGCGCTTCAACCTGATCAATCCCGAAACCAACAACCGCATCCGCATGGTGCCGACCGACCCCGACACCGGCCCGGTCGAGCGCAGCGACCTGGTGCGCGGCTATGAGGTGTCCAAGGACGAATACGTCCTGTTCGACGACGCCGACTTCGACCAGGTCAAGCTGGAGAGCACCAGGACCATCGCCATCGACAAATTCGTCGATGAAGCCGACATCGACCGCCTGTACTGGGCCGATCCCTTCTTCGTCGTGCCGGAAAAGGGCGCGGGGGTCGAAGCCTTCGCCGTCATCCGCGACGCCATGAAGAAGCAGGGCAAGGTCGCCCTGGGCCAGCTGGTCCTGCGCGGCAAGGAGCGTCAGCTGGCGCTGGAAGTGCGCGGCAAGGGACTGATCGCATACACGCTGCGCGCCCATGACGAGGTCCGCGACGCCGACGACTATTTCGACGACATCCCGACGGTGAAGGCCGACGCCGACATGGTCGAGATCGCCGCCCGCATCATCGCCCAGAAACAAGCCGACTTCGACCCCGCCGAATTCCACGACCGCTACGACGACGCCCTGCGCGACATGATCAAGGCCAAGGCCAAGGGCGGCAAGGGTCTGGTCGACGTGCCCGAACCCGACGACACCAATGTCATCGACCTGATGGCCGCGCTGAAGAACAGTCTGAAGGGCGGAGCAGCGCCGGCGAAGAAAAAGGCTCCGGCGAAGAAGGCGCCTGCGAAAAAGAAATCCGCCGCCTGAGCGGTCTCAGCCTCACTCTTTCACCTCCGTCACCCTCATCGTCTTCAGCGCAGACCTCAACCCCGCCGCCGAGGCGCGGAAATCCTTCCACGGGTCGGCCTTTTTCAGCAACGCCTCATAGGTCCACAGGTTGAAGACCGTCGGGTCCAGTCCCGGCTTCACCTGGCTCCACGCCAGCGGATAGGCGACGCCCGCGCCGGGCCGGGCGCGCGGCGACCAGGGCGCCACCGCCGTCGCCATCCGCCCGTTGCGCAGATAGTCGAGGAAGATCTTCCCGCCCCGCGCCTTCTTGGCCAGCGTTGTGGTGAAGCGGTCAGGGGCCTCCACGCGCATCGCCTCCGACACCGCCTTCGCAAACGCCTTGTTCTGGTCCCAGGTCACACGCGAACGGGCGTCGGTCTTGATGGGGACCACCACATGCAGCCCCTTGCCCCCCGTCGTCTTGACGAAGGGCTTGAGGCCCAGCGCCTCCAGCCGCGCCTTGACCATCCGCGCCGCGGCGATGACGTCGTCGAACCCCAGCCCCTCGTCGGGGTCGAGGTCGAAGGTGATCTGGTCTGGAACCTCCGGCTGGCCCGGCGCGCAGCCCCAGGGGTGCAGCTCCAGCCCGCCCGACTGGGCCACGGCGGCCAGACCGCCGACATCGCCCACGGCCACGTAAGGGCTGCGCTGCCTGACGTCGATCAGCTTCAGACGCGGGCTGACGCCCTTCATGGCGTGCCGCTGGAAGAACAGTTCGCCGGTGATCCCGTCCGGCGCGCGGATGATGGAGGTCGGGCGCTCGGCGACGTGAGGCAGGATGCGCTCCGCCGCCGCTTCATAATATCGCGCCAGATCGGCCTTGGTGATGTCGGGCCGCCCGTCCCTTGCGGGCCACAGCACCTTGTCGGGATGAGAGATCGCCACCCCCGCCACCACCACCTTGCCGCTTGAGCCTTTGGCCGCAGATTTGACCGTGACCGTCGCCTTCTTCGGCTTGCTGGCCGTTGGCGCCTGCGGGTTCTCCGTAACCTCCCCCGCCGTCTTGTCCTCGCGCAATCCCTTGAACGCCGCCTGACGCAGCGAACCGCTTTCGGTGTAGCCGCCGTGCTCGACCTCGGCGACCATCACAGGCTCGACCCAGTGGATGTCCTTGGCGCCCTTCGGCGCCCCCGGCCCGGCGAAGGGCGACTGTTTGGCCGCCGCCGCCGCCAGCAGGGGCGTCAACGTCTTGACCACCCCCTCGCCATAGCCCGTCCCGACCCGGCCCAGATAACGCAGCGCCTCCCCGTCCTGCACCCCGACCAGCAAGGAGCGGAAGCGCGTCCCGCCCTCCGACGACCAGCCGCCGATCACCACCTCGTCGCGGCCCCGGCATTTGGACTTCAGCCAGGTCGAGGACCGCCCGGCGTGATAGGGCGCGTCCAGTTTCTTGGAGATCACCCCCTCCAGATTCATCCGGCAGGCGCTCTCCAGCACCGCCTGCCCGGTCGAGGCGAAATGATCGACGAAACGCAGTCGCGTCCCCGCCGCCTTGCCGCCCCCTTGGCCGACCCGATCCACATAAGCCCGCAGCCGCGCCTTGCGGTGCGACAGCGGCAGTTTGCGCAAGTCCTCCGCGCCCTCGAAAAGCAGGTCGAAGGCGAAATAGACCAGACCACCCGTCTTCCCGTCCGCGATCGCCGCCTGAAGCGCCGGGAAGTCCGGCATATGGTCCTCATCCAGCGCACACAATTCGCCGTCGATCACCGCATCGGGCCAGCTCGCCGCGTCGCGCGTCAGGTCGGGAAACCGGTCGCTCCAGTCCAGCCCGCTGCGGGTCCGCAACACCGCCTTGCCGCCGCCGACGCCGATCTGGATGCGATAGCCGTCGAACTTGATCTCATGCGCCCAGCCCTTGGCGCCCGGCGGCCGGTCGATGACCTTGCACAGCTGGATCGGCGCGAAGTCCGGCGGCCGCTTCGACGGACCGGTCGCCGCCTTGCCCGCCTTAGACTTGGGCGGCGCCTTTCGCCCGGTCGGCTTGGACGACGTCCATTCCTCCGTCCCCTCTGCGATCTGGGCCAGCGTCCGGCCTGTGGTCACCGAGGCGTCGATCTCCGCGTTGGCGTCGCCCTCGCCCGGCACGGCGTATTCATCCTTCTCCTTCAGCAGCAGCCAGTTGTTGCGTTTCGACGGCTTGCCCCGGTCGCTCTTCAGCCGGATCAGGGCCCACTTCCCCTTCAACCGCTCGCCGTGAAGGATCATCTTGATCTGACCCTTGGCCCAGGCCGCTTCCAGGTCCGGCTCCTGCGGCTCCCACGTGCCCGTGTCCCACATCTGCACCGTGCCCGCGCCATAGTTGCCGCCGGGAATCGTCCCCTCGAACGACCCATAGTCCAGCGGATGGTCCTCCACCTCGACCGCCAGCCGCTTGACCGTGGTGTCGCGCGACGGCGCCTTGGTCACCGCCCAGGACTTCAGCACCCCGTCCGCCTCGATGCGGAAATCATAGTGCAGCCGCGTCGCCGCATGGCGCTGGATCAGATAACGCAACCCGCCCTTCGTCTTCGCGGCCTTGCGCCCCTTGGGCTCCGGCGTGTTCCCAAACCGTCTTTTGGCCTGATAGGTGTCCAGTTCGCCGCGCATCGCCGCCTCCGCCACACCTCCTGAACGCTCCGCCCCGCGTTTGGATCACAGTCGCGCCCACGACCGTTTCCGACGCAGGACAGGCCCAGGGTGGCGCCATCCACAGGGCCGCTGGGTTATTCACCTGTCATTTTCCCCCCAGGCCGTCGCTTGCCGTTAAGGCTCACCGCATGAACGCCTTCGCTCCGGTCAGCTTCCCGTCACAAGACACGCCTCAGATTGCGGCCCTGCCCCACAATCTGGAGGCCGAGCAGGCGCTGCTGGGCTCGCTGATGTTCGACAACGCCGTGTTCGAGCGGTTGTCGGACCGGCTCAAGGGGCCGCACTTCTTCGAACCCTTCCACCAGCGCCTGTATGACGCCATCGAGGATCACATCCGCCAAGGCATGCTGGCCGAGCCGACCATTCTCATGGAGCGGTTCAAGCTGGACCCGGCGTTCCAGGAGTTCGGCGGCCTGCGCTACCTCGCCGATCTAGTCGACCGCGCCCCGCCTGCGGCCAACGCCCCCGACTACGCCCGCGTCGTCTATGATCTGGCCCTGCGCCGCGACCTGATCCGCATCGGCGGCGAGATCATCCACCAGGCGCCCCAGCCCGAAACTCCGGCCCTGGAACAGATCGAGGGCGCCGAGCAACGCCTCTATTCCCTGGCCGAGACGGGACAGCCCTCTTCCGGTTTCGTCAGCTTCTCCAACGCCTTGTCCGGCGCTGTTCAGATGGCGGCCGAAGCCTATCAGCGCGACGGCAAGCTGGCGGGTCTGGCCACCAACCTCGACGACCTCGACGCCAAGCTGGGCGGGCTTCACCCCTCCGACCTGCTGATCCTCGCGGGCAGACCCTCGATGGGGAAGGCCCAGCCGCTCGACGCCCGCGTCCTGACCGTCACCGGCTGGAAAACCATGGGCGAGCTTCAGATGGGCGACCGGCTGGCGTCCCAGGACGGTGCCCCCTCCATGGTCAGCGGCGTCTTCCCCCAGGGCGAACGTCAGATCTATCGCGTGACCTTCTCCGACGGCCGGTCCACGGAATGCTGCGCCGAACACCTCTGGCGGGTTCATTATCGCGACTGGGCAGAGCCGCGCCTGCTCAGCACCGAAGCCATCGCCCAAAAGTTGGTGCGGGTCCGCTATCGCGGTCGTCTATGGATCGATCCCTTCCTCGGCGACTTCCAGAGCGCCGCCGCCCTGCCGGTCGATGCATGGGTGCTCGGCGCCCTACTGGGCGACGGCAAGCTTTCCGGCGGATCGGCGATGTTCTCCACCGCCGATGATCAGATGCTGGCCGAGCTTGAAGCCCGGCTCGGCGCCGCCTATGCGGTCAAGGCGGCGGGCGGCTATGACTACCGGATCATCCAAGCCGAGCCTCACCACCGCAAGGGCGTCCAGGGCGTCTCGCCCAACCCGCTCAAGGAGGCCCTGATCTCACTGGGGCTGTGGGGCCTGCGCAGCGAAGCGAAATTCCTTCCCGAAGCCTATCTGAACGCCAGCCGCGAACAGCGCGTGGCCCTGCTGCGCGGCCTGCTCGACACCGACGGCTGGGTCGAGTCCTGGGGCAGCGTGCGCTTCTGCACGTCCAGCCCCCACCTGGCCAAGGATGTCCAGACCCTGGTCCGCTCCCTGGGCGGCGTCTGCACCATCGCCGACAAGGCGCCGCGCTACATCTACAAGGGCCAGACGCACGACGGTCTGCCCGCCTATGTCTGCAACATCCAGCATCCCGACCCGTCTCTGTTCACGGGTCTGGAACGCAAACGCTCGCGGCTGGTGGAGCGCAAACGCCAGAAACGCCTGACCTTCGCCTCGATCGAACCCACCCGCATGGCCGAGGCGCGCTGCATCGCCGTCACCCACCCCCTGCACACCTATGTGACCGACGACTTCATTGTCACCCACAACACCGCCCTGGCCACCAACATCGCCTTCAACGTGGCGCGAAACTACCGCTGGGAGCCGACGCCGGAGGGGCGCAAGACCGTGTCCGGCGGCGTCGTCGCCTTCTACTCGCTGGAAATGAGCGCCGAACAGCTGGCCATGCGTATTCTGGCCGACGCCTCGGGCGTGTCGTCTGACAAGCTGCGCAAGGGCGAGATCAACGCCTCCGACTTCGGCAAGATCAGGGACGCCGCGGTCGAGATCGGCGAAAGCCCCCTCTACATCGACGCCACCGGCGGCCTGTCCATCGCCAAACTGGCCGCCCGCGCGCGGCGTCTGAAGCGGATGGAGCACGGCCTGGACCTGATCATCGTCGACTACCTCCAGCTGATCACCGTCGGCGAAGGCAACAACCAGAAGAACCGCGTGCAGGAGGTCTCCGAAATCACCGGCGGCCTCAAGGCCCTGGCCAAGGAGCTGTCCGTCCCGATCATCGCCCTGTCACAGCTGTCGCGTCAGGTGGAACAGCGCGAGGACAAGCGGCCGCAACTGTCCGACCTGCGTGAATCCGGCTCGATCGAGCAGGACGCCGACTGCGTCATGTTCGTCTATCGTGAAAGCTACTACCTGGGCCGCGCCGAACCCCGCGAAGGGTCGCCCGAACACCTGCAATGGCAGGAGGACATGGACCGTCTGGAGCACCAGGCCGAGGTCGTCATCGGCAAGCAGCGCCACGGTCCCATCGGCATCGTCAAACTGTCCTTCGACGCCGACACCACCAAGTTCGGCAACCTGGCGCATGGGCAAGGCTACGATTCCAACTACGGGGATTGAGCCTGCCATCTCCTCCCCGCAAAGCCGGGAGGTGGATCGGCGGCGACAGCCGACGAGACGGAGGGGCTTTCACCGAGCGCCCGGATGCAGCCCCTCCACCGCGTAGCCTGTCCTCGGGTTCGCCTTCGGCGAAGCCCGGGGGCGGTCCCCCTCCCCATTACATGAGGAAGAAAGGCTCACCGCCCCCGCGTTCGCCGGTAATACGCCTCCAGCAGATCCAGCCGCGCCTTGAACGGAACCGCCTTGGCCACCGGTCCGTCGTTGGTGAACTCCAGCAGCCGATCCGGCTCCCCCCGGAAATCCGGCCAGGCCGGATGCGCCGCCGCATTGGGATCGCCCGCCGCTGCGAACCGGATCCAGTAATCCGCCATGGCCCGCGCCGCCCTGTGGTCGCGCTCGCCGAAGGGCCAGGCGATGGCCGACAGATTGTCGAACACATAGGGCCGCTCGGCCGCATGGGTGGCGCCTTCGTGCTGTGGCTCGGGATTGGGATCGGGCACCACGTCGAAGCGGTAGAGATAGGTCGGATTTCCCGCGCGCGCATGCAGCCGCGCCAGATGCCGCGCCGGTTCATTGAAGGCCAGATCGCTGACCACATGGGCGTTGAAGCCCGCCTCGCCGCCATAGGCCGCCGTGATCCGCTCGCGCTCGGCGGCGGTCATGGCGTCGTCCATCTGGCCGTAGGGACCGCTGTCGCTCGGCTTGATCCACCAGAATTCGGCGCTGTTCGTCCCGATCAGCAGAGGCACAGCCGCCTGACGCCCCTCGGCGAAGGCCGCCTCCACGTCCTCGCTGACGATCTTGCCGTCGATGACCAGATTGTCCCCGCCATAGAAGCTGGGCGGCGGGCTCAGCAGCCGCTCGGCCGGAAGCGCCCTCAGCTGCGCCGCCGTCACCGCCCCTTGCAGCAGGCCGCCCAGCCCCGCCTGACGCGCGAACGCCGCCCCCCGCTCCTGCATCGACGGCCCGCCGATGGCCGAGCGCCGGTCCAGGGGCGAGCCCGTATCGCGCCCCAGCCCGGACTGCACCGCCGCCCGCTGGAACAGCCCTCGCGCGCGCGGCGAGATCATCAGCCGCGTCACCGCCGCCGCCCCGGCTGACTCACCGAAGATGGTCACGCGCGACGGGTCGCCTCCGAAGGCTTCGGCGTTGTCGCGCACCCATTCCAGGGCGGCGATCATGTCCATCAGGGCGTAGTTGCCGCCCGCCTCGCCCGAGCGCGCCCGCTCCGCCGCCAGGGCCGGATGATCAAAGAAGCCCAGCCGTCCCAGCCGGTAGTTGAGCGTCACCACCACCACGCCGCGCCGCGCCAGCGCCGTGCCGTCATACAGCGCCGCCGTGCCCGAGCCGTTGTTGAAGGCGCCGCCATGGATCCACACCATGATCGGCGCTGGGATCGGCGCAGGCGCCTCATGCTCGACCGGCGCCCAGACGTTCAGCGTCAGACAGTCCTCGCTCATCGGCAACGGCCCGACGCCCGGATCGCCCCCCGGCGGCGGCTGTATGCACAGGGCCCCGACATGGCCCGCATCGCGCGGCCCGTCCCAGCGCTGCGCCGGCTGCGGCGGTCGCCAGCGCAACGGCCCCACCGGCGCCGCCGCATAGGGCACGCCCTTGTAGGCGGCGACGCCCTCGCTGACCCGCCCGACCAGCGTCCCGCCCGCCGTCTCCATCTCGATGACGGGGTCGGACGATGAAACAGGAGACAGCATCAGGACCGCCGCAGACAAAAGTGAAACGAGACTCATCCTCTACCCATAGCGATGCAGACGGGCGCGGCTCAAACGGAGATTGCAGCCGCGCGGCGGGCAGGCGTCTTCTTCACATGTGGAACAGCTACCGCCCCCCGCCCCGGATCGCGCCGGCGAAGCTCTTCCAGCTCAGCTTCACATCCGACAGGGCCCCCGCCCGGAAGGCGCGCCCCGCCACCCAGACCATCAGGGCGGCGAAGGCGAACATGCCGACCATTGTCCCGATCACTTCCAGCATGGACGGATCGGACGGCGCGCGTGCGCTCATCAGGAAGGGCGTGAAGAAGGGCACCCAGGACAAGATCTGCACCACTGGCGCATCGGGTGTGCGCAGGGCCAGTTGCATGACGATGATGGGCACGACCAGCACCATCATGATCGGCCCCATCAGGGTCTGAGCGTCGCGCGGCGTCTCGCAGAAGGCGCCGATGGCCGCGAACAGCACCGCATACATCAGATAGCCGCCGACCATATAGGCCAGGAAGTAGAAGATCAGCCCGCCGTTCAGCAGGGCCACGCCGACGTCACGCGCCACCTCCGGCGCGGCCATCACAAGGCCGACCCCGCCCAGGCCGCCCCAGGCGACCAGCACCGTCAGCGTCAGCAGCGCCACGCCCAGCACCTTGCCCGCCAGGATTTCGGTCGGCGAGGCCGACGACAGCAGCACCTCCAGGATCTTGTTCGACTTCTCCTCCATGACGCTGTTCAGCAAGATGGAGGCCCCGGTCAGGACCAGAGACCACAACAGGAAACCCGCGCCCAGGCCCACATACAGCGGAATTTGATCGCGCATGGACACCTCGGCGCCGCTGACTGACTTGGGAGAAAAGACCGTCACTTCGGGCACATAGTCATCAGCGGCGGCCACGACGGCGGCGTCGATTCCGGCCCTTTCGAAGACCTCGTGGCGATTGGCGGACTGCAGTGCATTCCGGATGACCCGGCGCACGGAATTATCCGTGGCTGTCGCGCTCCACACACGCGCCGTGGGTTTCCCGTCGGTGCGCGTCAGGAAGACGACGGCGTCCAGGCGCTGCGCCTTGGGCGTGTCTTCGCCCAGATAGCGGCGCACCAGGACGTCCCGCTCATCGCCGGAGGCCGCCGCCAGATCAGAGGGCGCATCGAGCAGTTTCAGATTAGATCGACCGGCCGAGGCCGCTGCGGTTTTCGCCGCTTCGGGCGGCAGGGCTTGTCCCGTCGCCTGACTGGCCTGAACGACAGCCTCGGCCGCTTCGGCGGATTTGCGTTCGGCGTCTGCGGCCATGGCGTCGCGCACCATGGCGGCCAGCCCTGTCGCGTCACGCCCATCCTCGATCAGGACCACGGACTGAGGCGCTGATTCAGAAGAATTCATCAGATAACCGACACCTCCGCCCAGCACGCCGAACACCGGAAACGCCAGCAGCGACAGCCAGAAGCCGACCGTCTTGGCGTAGGCCGCGAATTCGCGGCGCGCGATCAACCAGATGCGATTCATCGGGCGGTCTCCAAGACTTTGACGGACTGGTCCTGATCCGGATTGTCTCCGGTCAGGCCGATGAAGGCGTCGTGCAAGCTGGGCTCCTTCAGTTCGAACCGACGCACGTCCAGCCCGCCGAGGAAGGCCGCCTTCAGCGCCTCCTGACCCTGGGCCGCGCCGGTCAGACCGGCCTTCAGCACCCGCACCCCGTCGATGTCGGAGACCACCTCGACCGTCCCGACGCCAGGCAGAGCCGCCGCCTGGGCCGCATCGATGGCGCCTTCCAGCTCCAGAAAGCGCGGCGAAGTGGCGCGCGCCTCGGCCACCGTGCCCTCGAACGCCTTTCGGCCCCGCGCCAGCAGGACCACGCTGTCGCACAGCCGTTCGGCGTGCTGCATGACGTGGGTCGAGAACAGCACCGTCGCCCCGTCCGCCGCCAGACCGCGGATCATCGCCTCCAGCCCCTGCTGGTTGACCGGATCCAGACCGCTGAACGGCTCGTCCAGAATGACGAACTCGGGCCGGTGCACTACGGCCGAGATCAGCTGGACCTTCTGGGCCATCCCCTTGGACAGTTCCTTCATCTTCTTGCGGCTGGAGGCGCCGAGACCCTGCTGCTCCAGCATCTGGCGGGCGCGCTTGCGGCCCTCAGACAGGGGCAGCCCTTTCAGCGAGCCGAAGAAGGCGATGGCGTCGATGGGAGTCATCTTCTTGTAGAGGCCGCGTTCCTCGGGCAGGAAGCCGATCCGGTCGCGCACCTTGCGGCCGTCGTCGGCGCCCAGAATGTCGATTCGCCCGGCGCTGGCCGATTGCAGACCCAGGATCATGCGGATGGTCGAGGTCTTGCCCGCCCCGTTCGGACCCAGAAAGCCGCAGATGGCGCCCTGACCGACCTGAAAACTCAGATCCTTCACCGCCTGGAAATCGCCGTAGCGCTTGCTCACGCCCTCTAGCGTCAATGCCGCCGTCATTCATTCGTCCCCAGGCTGTCGAAACCCGACCCTAGAGGATGTAAAGCACGGTTTACAAGCGGCGGAATGACGATCCATGGCGGACTGTCATGAATTCCGTGTCATGTTCAGGCATATGACGCCGCGCCTGCCGGATGCTTGATTTGCCTTACGAAGCCTCTCCTTCTCCTGTCGCCCCTCAAGCGGGCTCGCGCCTGTGGACGCTGGGCGCGACGGCGGGCGTGTGCGTGCTGCTGCTGATCGGCCTGGCTTTTGTGGTGCCGGAAAAGGCGGGCTGGCTGCTGGGCGGCGCCGTCCTGATCGCCGTGGCGTCGTGGACGATCAACCGTCCGCGCGGCCCTGCGCCCGGCGCCGCCCCGGCGCCCACTCCGGCTCAGGCTCAGGCTGCTCCCGACCCGGCCCTGATGGAGGGCGTGTTCGAGGGCCTGCAAGACCCCGTTCTGGTCGTCTCGGGCGGCGAGGCGGACGACATCGCCGGGCGCCGCGTCGAACTGGCCAACGCCGCCGCGCGCGACCTGCTGCGGATCACGCGACAAGGGGCGCTGCTGGTCTCGGCCCTGCGCGATCCCGCCGTGTTGGAGGCGGTGGACGAGGCCCTGTTCGGGGGCGTGGCGCGCGTCACCGACTACGCCGGGGTCGGCGCCCAGACGCGGCACTGGCGGGCCATGACCCGCCCCCTGGCCTCAGACGACGACCGCACTCTCGCTCTGGTGGTGCTGCGCGACGAGACCGATGTGCGGCGCATGGAGCTGATGCGCGTCGACTTCCTGGCCAACGCCAGCCACGAACTGAAGACCCCGCTGGCCTCCCTGTCCGGCTTCATCGAGACGCTGAAGGGCCACGCCCGCGACGATCCCAAGGCCCGCGACAAATTCCTCGACATCATGGCCATTCAAGCCAACCGCATGAGCCGGCTGGTTTCGGACCTGCTGTCGCTCAGCCGGATCGAGCTGAACGAGCATGTGCCGCCGTCAGGCGAGGTCGATCTGGCCCGCGCCGCCGCCGACGTCATCGACGCCGTCAGCCTGCTGGCCGCCGAACGCCAGGTGACGGTCGCCCTCGACCCCGGTCCCTCGGTCGCCTCGATCAGCGGCGACCGCGACGAGATCATTCAGGTGATCCAGAACCTTGTCGACAACGCCGTCAAATATTCCAGCACCGGCGACACCATCGAAATCGTCATCCGCCCCGACATGTCGCTGGATCAGGCTTCGGCGCCCTGGTCGGGCGGCAACCGGGGGGCCGGGGCGACCCGCCTGCCCTTGGTCACGCCGGACCGCGAGACCGGCCTGCGCTACACCGCCCTGACCGTGCGCGATCATGGACCCGGCATGAAGCGCGAGCACCTGCCGCGCCTGACCGAACGCTTCTACCGCGTCGAAGGCCAGAAGAGCGGCGAACGCTCGGGCACCGGCCTGGGCCTGGCCATCGTCAAACACATCGTCAACCGCCACCGGGGCGGGCTGACGGTCGAGAGCGAGCCGGGGGCGGGAGCGACTTTCACCGCCTACTTCCCGATGGCCGGCGCAGCATCGGGGACAGGCGCGCCCGAGATCAACCCGACTGCCGCGACGGGTTTGTGACGAAACATCCCTTACAGGCCGTGCAGCGTAACAGAACTGTCATGGCGCCGTCTTAATCCGCTGACCATTCCAAGGCAGGGTCGCGCCGGACAAACCGAGGAATCGGCGCGTCGGCCCATCGCCCCTCCCGGACGTACATGACCTGGTTCTTCTTCCTCCTGCTGATCGTCGCAGCGAGCGCCGCCTATCTGGGCGGGCGCGGCCTGGCGCGTCAGCGCGAAAAGGCCATGCCCCGGGGACAAAGCCCCCATTCCCGCCCTGGCCAGCACGGCGCCTACGCCCTGATCTGGACGGCGGTTCCGGCCCTGGTCGTGCTGGCCGCCGCCGCCGTCTTCTCCGCCCCGCTGGAGCGGTCGTTGACCCTGGCGGGCGCGCCGGAGGCGGTGCAGCAGCTTGAGCCCTTCCGCCGCGACGCCTTCTTCGCCGACGCGCACAATCTGGCCGCTGGCCGCCCCGCCATGCAGATCTGGCCCGCCCCCTATGCCGAGGAACTGCCGCGCGAGAGCCGCCGCGTCGCCAGCATCGCCCAGACGCTGAAACTGGCGGGCATGGCCGCTGCGGTCCTGGCCGCCATTCTGGGCGCCCTCTACGTCTTCAGCCGCATTCGCCCCGCCCTGCGCGCCCGCAACCGGGTCGAGGGCTGGATCATCGGCGCCCTGATGGCCTGTTCGGCTGTGGCGGTGCTGACCACCGTCGGCATCATCGCCGCCCTGCTCTATGATTCGACGCGCTTCTTCGCTTCCGTGCCGGTCGTCGACTTCCTGTTCGGAACCCACTGGAGCCCCCAGACCGCCATCCGCGCCGACCAGGTCGGATCGACCGGCGCCTTCGGGGCTCTGCCGCTGTTCGCGGGCACCTTCCTGATCATGCTGATCGCCATGGCCGTGGCCGCGCCGATCGGCCTGTTCTCCGCCATCTATCTGTCGGAATACGCCGGGCCGCGCTTCCGCGCCGTGGTCAAGCCGATCCTGGAAGTCCTCGCGGGCGTGCCGACCGTGGTCTACGGCTTCTTCGCCGCCCTGACGGTAGGCCCGGCGTTTCGCGCCTTCTTCAACCAGATCGGGGCCTGGCTGGCCGGAGGGCCGCTGGACGGCCTGGGCCAATACCTGATGCTGGTGCAGAACCAGATGGCCCTGGTCGCGGGCGCCGTCATGGGCATCATGCTGATCCCCTTCGTCAGCTCCCTGTCCGACGACATCCTGAACGCCGTGCCGCAGAGCTTGCGCGACGGCTCCTACGCCATGGGCGCAACCAAGTCGGAAACAGTCAAGCGCGTGCTGCTGCCCGCCGCCCTGCCCGGCGTGTCGGGGGCCATGCTGCTGGCCATGTCGCGGGCCATCGGCGAGACCATGATCGTGGCCATGGCGGCGGGCCTGGCGGCCAAGCTGACCCTCAACCCATTGGACACTGTGACCACCGTCACGGTCCAGATCGTCAGCCTCCTGACCGGCGACCAGGAGTTCAACAGCGCCAAGACCCTGTCGGCCTTCGGCCTGGGCCTGACCCTCTTCCTGGTGACATTGATGCTGAACGTCGTCGCCCAGCGCATCGTCCAGAAATACCGGCAGCAGTATGACTGACGCGACCCTGCCCTCCCCCGCCCGCAAGCCGGTCGCCGCCTCGACGCCCGAGGCCCGGGCCGAGCGCCTGCGCGCCGGTCTGAAGCGCCGCTATGCACGCGAGACGCGGTTCAAACTGTATGGCCTGCTGGCCATCGGCGTTGCGGTCGGCTTCCTCCTGCTGCTGCTGGGCCGGATCATCGAACAGGGGCACACCGCCTTCTACGCCCACTCCGTCACCGTGCCGGTCTATATGGACCCGGCCCGCATCGACCGCGGCTATCCGCAAGGCACCAATTTCGAGCTTCTGGTCGCCGAACAGCAACTGGTCCGCTTCGGTGTCGCCGATGACGCCGACGGCTCCAAGGCCAACGCCATGCGGGGCCTTTTCTCGTCCGAACTGAAGTTCGTCGCCGCCGAACGCATCCAGCGCCAGCCCGGCCTGATCGGCCACACCCTGCCGATCGCTGCGCCCCTGTCGGACGATGCGGACCTCTATTACAAGGGGCAGATCAGCCGCGACGTGCCCGCCGACCAGCGCCGCTTGTCGGACCAGCAGCTCGACTGGCTGGACCAGATGAAGGCTTCGGGCCAGGTCACCAGCCACTTCAACACCGCCCTGTTCACCAACGGCGATTCCACCGAGCCGGAACTGGCGGGCGTGCTGGGCGCCGTGGTCGGTTCGGCCCTGATGCTGATGGTCACCGCCCTGATCGCCATTCCGCTGGGCGTCGGCGCGGCCGTCTATCTTGAAGAGTTCGCGCCCAAGGGCCGGCTGACCGACCTGATCGAGGTCAACATCAACAATCTCGCCGCCGTGCCGTCGATCATCTACGGCCTGTTGGGGCTGACGCTGTTCATCAACTGGATGCACCTGCCGCGCGCCAGCCCGATCGTCGGCGGACTGGTTCTGGCCCTGATGGCCCTGCCGACCATCATCATCGCCACCCGCTCCTCGCTGAAGGCGGTGCCTCCCTCCATCCGCGAGGCGGCCCTGGCCATGGGCGCGTCAAAGACCCAGACGGTGTTCCAGCACACCCTGCCCCTGGCCATGCCGGGCGTGATGACCGGCTCGATCATCTCCATGGCCCATGCGCTGGGCGAGACCGCCCCCCTGCTGCTGATCGGCATGGTCAGCTTCATTCCGGGCATCCCCCACAGCCTGGGAGAGCCGACCGGCGCCCTGCCGTCGCTGGTCTACATCTGGGAAAACGCCTCCGAGCGCGCCTTCCATGAGCGGACGGCTGCGGCCATCCTGGTCCTGCTCACTTTCATGATCATAATGAACGCCGCCGCCATCATGCTGCGCCGGCGCTTCGAACGCCGGTGGTGACGATATGAAGTTCAGCATCCTTCGCGCGGCGGCAGACGGAACGGAGTCCAGCATGGGTTCCTCGCCCGTCATGGCCGTGCCCACCGCCGCCCACGCCGCCTCGCCTGTCGGTCCGACCAAGATCATCGCGCGCGATGTCTCGGTCTTCTATGGCGACAAACAGGCCCTCTATGAGGTGTCGCTGGACATCCCCGACAAGACGGTCACCGCCCTGATCGGCCCGTCCGGCTGCGGCAAGTCCACCTTCCTGCGGACCATGAACCGCATGAACGACACCATCAGCCACGCCCGCGTCACGGGCCGGATCGAGATGGACGGCGAAGACATCAACGCCCGCACGGTCGACCCCGTCCTGCTGCGCGCCCGCGTCGGCATGGTCTTCCAGAAGCCGAACCCCTTCCCCAAGACCATCTATGAGAACGTGGCCTACGGTCCCCGCATCCACGGCCTCGCCTCCTCCAAGGCCGAGCTGGACGCCACCGTCGAGGCGTCGCTGAAGCGCGCCGGCCTGTGGGAAGAGGTCGCCGACCGCCTGCACTCGCCCGGCACCGGCCTGTCCGGCGGTCAGCAGCAGCGCCTGGTCATCGCCCGCGCCATCGCGGTCGAACCCGAAGTCATTCTGATGGACGAGCCTTGCTCGGCGCTGGACCCCATCGCCACGGCCAAGATCGAAGAGCTGATCGACGAACTGCGCGAGCGCTACTGCATCGTCATCGTCACCCACTCCATGGCCCAGGCCGCGCGCGTGTCGCAACGCACCGCCTTCTTCCACCTGGGCCGTCTGGTCGAGACCGGCGACACCGAAGAGATCTTCACCAACCCGCGCGAGCGCCGCACGCTCGACTACATCACCGGACGGTTCGGATGAACCAGCACACCGTCAAAGCCTATGGCGACGAGCTGAACCAGCTGACCGCCGAAGTCGCCCGTATGGGCGGTCTGGCCGAGGCCCAGGTCGCCGACGCCGTCGACAGCGTCGCCCGCCGCGACGTGGCCCTGGCCCGCGCCGTGGTCGAGCGTGACGCCCGTCTGGACGCCATGCACCGCGACATCGAGAAGAAGGCCATCCGCCTGATCGCCCTGCGCCAGCCGGTCGCCTCCGACCTGCGCCGCGCCCTGGCCTCGATGAAGCTGGCCGTCGATCTGGAGCGGACCGGCGACCTGGCCAAGAACATCGCCAAGCGCGCCCTGATCCTGGCCGAGGGCGAGCCGATGCAGCCCCTGACCCGCTCCATCGAGCGGATGGGCAAGCTGGTCTCCATGCGGCTGCGCGACGTGCTGGACGCCTACGCCGCCGCCGAGGTCGACCGCGCCATGGCCGTGTGGAACACCGACGACGAGGTCGATGAGCACTACAACAGCCTGTTCCGCGAACTGCTGACCTATATGATGGGCGACCCGCGCACGATCACGGCCTGCACCCATCTGCTGTTCATGGCCAAGAACCTGGAACGCATCGGCGACCACGCGACCAATATCGCCGAAACCATCTACTATGAGATCACGGGCCAGGAGTTCATCGGGGAACGCCCCCGCTGGAATCCCGACGACGCGCCCGGCGCCGACATCGGCCCGAATTAAACAGACCTAGACGACCGGAGACTCCGCCGTGCAGCCTTATGTTCTGGTGATGGAAGACGAGGACGCCCTCGCCACCCTGCTGTCCTACAACCTCGAAAAAGAGGGCTATCAGGTCGTGGTCGCCTCCGACGGCGAGGAGGGCATGCTGCAGATCGACGAGCGCCTGCCCGATCTGGTGCTGCTGGACTGGATGCTGCCCAAGCTGTCGGGCATCGAGGTCTGCCGCCGCATCCGGGGCAAGGCCGAGACGCGCAACCTGCCGATCATCATGCTGACCGCGCGCGGCGAGGAAAGCGACCGCATCCGCGGCCTGGACACCGGCGCCGACGACTATCTGACCAAGCCCTTCTCGATGACCGAGCTGACGGCCCGCATCCGCGCCGTGCTGCGCCGCATCCGTCCGGGTCTGGCCGACGACCGCATCAACCACGGCGACATCGTCATCGACCGCGTGGCCCACCGCGTCCGCCGCGCCGGCAATGAGATCCACCTCGGCCCGACCGAGTTCCGCCTGCTGGACCACTTCATGCAGCACCCGGGCCGCGTCTTCAGCCGCGAACAGCTGCTGGATTCCGTCTGGGGTTCGGACGTCTATGTCGAGGCCCGCACCGTCGACGTCCACGTCGGCCGCCTGCGCAAGGCCCTGAACGTCGAAGGCACCGTCAACCCGATCCGTACGGTGCGCTCGGCAGGGTATTCGCTGGATTTGGGGGGCTGAGGACAGCCGACGCAGCATAGGCCATCTGGCGTTTCGGCGTTATGCTGACGCCATGACCCTGGTTCCAATGCTCATCCTTGGCCTGGCGCTGTTCAGACAGGACGCTGCTCCTGCGAGCTCCGAAATCGCGTTTCAGGGACCTGGCGTCGTCTGCTTTGGCTACAGCCGCTTCTCCCTCTTAGAGGGCGAGCGCATCACCGCGTATCAGATGGGGCTGCACGGGGTGCGCGTTTCGGTCGAAGGGCCGGGTGGATCCTATCAAATCTCGGAAAATGAGATCTACCGCACGCCAAATCACCTCGGCCGGCGTGTGCAGCGCGACAGCACACAGTCGATTTATCGAGCCACGTCGCAAGGAGAGACCCGTTACGCCGTCATGGCGCGGCCATCTTTCTCTCCTGATCGTGATGTCATGCTGCTGACCCTGTCAGGTGAAGCCTTCACTGGCCGCACCAACGACGCGGCGATTTATAGCCGACTGACAGTGACCGATTCCACTGGCGTCAGATGCGACTATGGTTTCCGCTATGGATGGGACGCCATGTTTGAAGAGGTCGATTAAGCCCCCTCAGAACGGGAAGAAGATCGGTATCGCCACCATGGCCGCAGCCCAGGTGATCAGGTTCAGCGGCACGCCGATCCGCACGAAGTCCATGTAGCTGTAGCCGCCCATGTTGAAGACCAGCACATTGGTCTGATAGCCGAACGGCGTGGCGAAGGCGGCTGAGGCGGCCATCATCACGCACACCAGGAAGGGCCGGGGATCGACGCCCAGGCTCTCGGCCAGCGCCACCGCGATCGGGGTGATCAGCACCGCCACCGTGGCGTTGGACAACAGCTCCGTCGCAAACAGCGTCACGCCGTACAGCACGATCAAGGCCCCCAGCGGCCCCAGCGGGCGGATGACGTCGATCAGCATCCCGGCCCCAGTCGCGGCCAGACCCGTCACCTCGATGGCCGTGCCGACCACCACCATGCCTGCGATCAGCAGCAGGATTTCAGGTTTCAACCCGGCATAGGCTTCTTCCGGCGTGATGACCCTGAGCAGGATCAGGGCCACCGCCCCCGCAAAGGCCGAAGCCGCGATCGGCGCCCAGCCTATCGCCGCCGACAGGATGACCAGCAAAAACACCCCCAGCGACAGAGCCGCCGGCTTCAGTTTGAACGGCCGGTCCGCCGCGCTGTACAGATCGACGTCGCCGAAATGGACGTCGCCCGAACCATCAGGCTGGTTGCGCGCCTCGCCCAGACGCGACAGGCCGAAGGGCAGAAGACGCCGCCGCTTGCGCATGGCCTCTTCGGCGGCGGCGCGCCTCGCCTCCTCCATCTCGGCCTGACGCGCCTGCTCGGCCTCGTCAGCGGCCACCGACCGGCCCAGTTGCCGCGCGCCGACGAAATACAGCCACAGACCGCCGACCAGGGCGATGCACAGGCCCACGGGCGTGATCTCGAACAGGCTGAAGACAGGCTGGCCGGCATTGCGCGCCATGTCGTTGACCAGCAGATTGGTCGAGGTGCCGATCAGGGTCAGCAGGCCGCCCATCACCGTCACATGGCTGAGCGGCATCAGGAACCGCTTGGGCGACAGCTTCAGCGACTGGGCCACGTCGCGGATGACCGGCGCGGCCAGAACCACCACCGGCGTGTTGTTCAAAAAGCCGCCGACCGAACCGCACAGGCCGATCACCATCCATATGCCGCGCGCGCCGATGCGGCTGGCCAAGGCCGTAGCCTTGCGGATCAGCAGGCCCAGCAGGCCCGACAGCTCGATGGCGTAGGCGATGACGAACAGACCGGCCAGGGCGATGACGGCGGGGCTGGCGAAGGCGCCCTGCACCTCGACCGGCCGCACCACGCCAAGCATCAACAGCGCCGCAGCCCCGGTCAGGGCCACCACGTCGGAGCGCACCTTGCCGTGAATCATCGCGCCGACGACGCAGACGAGCACCACCAGGGCGGCGATCTGATCAAAACTCATGCGCCTTGCTGGCCTCCCCGCCCCTGCTTCGTCAACCGCGTAGACTTCACAGGGTCCACACAAGAGCGTTTATCGTGTTAGGCTGGTTGCATGCTCATCCCGACCGCATCGCCTCGCTCGCCGATGGTCGTGCTGGCCGTCGCTGGCCTGCTGGCGGTTTCCGCCTGCGACCGAGAGGCCGCGCCCGCCCCTGCGCCGCCTGAACCCGCAACGCCGGCGCCTGCCGTCACCGTCACCGCCCCGCCCATCGTTCTGGACCGCACAGGCTTCCTGGCCGCCGTCGACGCCGCCGCCTCAGACTATGCTGCGGGCGGACCGGGCACGTCCCAGACCTCGCTGGTCGGACGCCGCTTCACCATCCGCCAGGTGTTCGGCTGCGGCGGCCCCGCCGCCACCCCGCCTGCGTCCGGCGACGCCTTGAACAACGGCCTCGGCGTCTGGAGTTGGAGCGCGGATCACAAGAGCCAGAATCTCAACCTGACCCCCGGCGACTGGACCAACAGCGCCCTGCTGGCGGGCGAGACCCCGACATGGGAGGCCGCAGAAGGCTTCTGGATCAGCCGCCCCTGGCTGCGAGGCGACGGCTGCCCCGGCGCTCAACCCGATCCGCTGGCGGGACAGGCCGCCGCCTCGCCCCAGACCGTCGGCCTGGCCGCCGTCTTCACCGCCGAAGGCTCGCGTCTGGGCCGCCGCAACGGCCGGGCCTACAGCTTCACTCTGCGCGGTGAGGGCGGCCAGCCGCCTGCAACCTCATCCGGCGGCTATCGAGTCGTGATGGAGGGCCGCTTCACCGCCTTCCCTGACGGCCGCGCCATCCGCTGCCGCGCCGCCAGCGTCGATCAGCGCCCGGTGTGCATCGCCGCCGTCCAGCTGGACCGTGTGGCCTTCGAGACCGCCGACGGCGCCCTGCTCAGCGAATGGCGCACCGGCTGAGGTTTTCTGGCGTCGCGCCCTTCACATGAGCGGTGAAGGGTCTACCGTCTCTCCCTTCACGACTTAGGGGAGTCTGACCATGCGCCGCCGCACCTTCATCTCCACCCTGCCCGCCGGAGCCTTTCTGGCCGGAGCCGGGGCGGGACAGGCCCGAACCCCTGCACAACAGACACCGCCGCCCGCAGCCGCCCCTGCCCGCATCCGCGCGCCTGATCCCTACGCCGGCATCGGCATCGGCGACCGCAACTCGGGGGTGAAGTTTGTCGGGCGCTCTACCGTCTGGGGCGCCAATGGCGCCGCCGCCACGGCCCATCCGGCGGCGACGCTCATCGGCATAGAGACGCTGAAGCGCGGCGGCTCTGCCATCGACGCGGCCATCGCCATCAACGCCGCCCTCGGCTTCCTGGAGCCTGTGGCCAATGGCATCGGCGGCGACGCCTTCTGCATGATGTGGGACCCGGCCCAACGCAAGGTCGTCGGCTTCAACGGCTCGGGCAACAGCCCGCGCGGCCTGTCGCTGGAGACAGCGCGGTCAAAGGCGGTGGACGGCTATCTGCCGCCGGTCGGCGCCGTCACGGTCAATGTCCCCGGCACGGTCGACGCCTGGTGGAGCGCCCACCAGCGCTATGGCAAGCTGCCGTGGAAGGATGTGCTGCTGCCCGTCGCCGAGCTGTGCGAACAAGGCGTACCCATGCCCCAACTGATCGCCTGGTATCTGGAGCGCGGCATGGCCGGCTTCGACCGCCGCGCCTCGATCATCGAGGAGAACGACAACCGCAAGCGGGTCTATGCGCCCGGCGACCGCACGCCGAAGGTGGGAGAGGTCTTCGCCAATCCCGACCTGGGCCGCACCCTGCGTCTGATCGCCGAGGGCGGACGCGACGCCTTCTATGACGGCCCCATCGCCGACGCCATCCAGGGCTATTTCCGTCGCATCGGCGGCTGGATGACCCGCGCCGACCTGGCCGCCCATACAACCGAATGGGTCGAGCCGATCCGCACCAACTATCGCGGCGTCGACGTCTACGGCCTGGGTCCGAACACACAGGGGCTGTCGACCAATCAGATCCTCAACATCTGCGAACAGTTCGACCTGAAGGGCATGGGCTTCCAGTCCGCCGCCTCGATCCACCATCAGGCCGAGGCCAAGCGTCTGGCCTTCGAGGACCGGGCCAAATGGTTCGCCGATCCGCGCTTCAGCCAGACCCCGGTCGAATGGCTGAATTCAAAGGAATACGCTCGCCAACGCGCCGCCCTGATCCGCCCCGACCGCATCATGGACCGTGTCTTCCCCGGCGATGCGCCGACGCAGGGCGACACCACCTATTTCAGCGTCGCCGACAAGGACGGCATGATGGTCAGCTGGATCCAGTCCAACTATCGCGGCATGGGCTCGGGTCTGGTCCCTGACGACGGCGCAGGAAACACCCTCGGCTTCATGTTCCAGGACCGGGGCGAGCTGTTCGCCCTGACCGACGGCCATCCCAACGTCTATGCGCCGGGCAAGCGGCCTTTCCACACCATCATCCCCGGCTTCGCCTGCAAGGACGGAGAACCATGGATGGCGATGGGGGTCATGGGCGGCGGCATGCAGCCGCAAGGCCAGGCCCAGATCATCATCAACATGGTCGACTACGGCCTTGATCCCCAGGAGGCCGGAGACAGCCCGCGCTGGCAGCACTACGGCTCGTCCGAACCGACCGGCCAGCCGGCGGAAGGCGTCGGCGTCCTGCATCTGGAATCCGGCGTGCCCGACGTCACGAAACGGGCGCTGGAGAGCATGGGCTGGGTCCTCGGCCCGCCCGACGGCGGCTTCGGCGGCTATCAGAACGTGGTGCGCCAGATCAACGAACGCGGCCCCTGGACCTATGGCGCAGCGACGGAGATGCGCAAGGACGGGATCGCGATCGCCTATTAGCTACCGCGCCAACGCCCGCGCGATCAGATCGTCCGCCGTCACGCCGCGTGGCGCAAAGGCGATGGGAGCCCAGTCGGGGGTGACGCGGTCCAGAGCCAGCATGATCCCCAGCCCCTCGTCCTGGCTCCATTGATTGCTGCCGCCCCGGATGAAGACGGTCGCATCTTCGGGGGACAGCCGCCCTCCGCGCGGATCGGTCAGCCAGGCCCAAGCCGCCCAATTGCCTGTTCCTTCCAAAGTCAGGAAGACATCATCAACCTCGGCGTAGATGGCGTCCTCGCCCGTGAACCAGCGGCTGCGGCGCTGGGCCATGTGGCGGGCGGCGTTCTCCAGCCCGGCCCGCGCGGTCGCGGCGTCCGGGGCCGCAGCGGCTCCGTAGAACAGGTCGCGCTCGGCTTCATAGGCTGCGGTGTAGCCGGGGCGGTCGGCGAACCGGTCCTGAACGATGTCGTCGTCAGCATCCTGCGGCAGACCGCGCGTCAAAAGACTGTCGATCCGTCCTCCCAGGCCGACGCCCTGCTGGGTGTGGGCGAACTCATGCATGAAGACGACCATGGACAACAGCCGCCAGTCGCGGGGTTCCGTCGCATTCGCCCGCCAAAGCGACGGCAGGGCCATGATGAAGAACATGCCGCCGTCCGACGTCGGGGACGCAAAGGCCAGCCGCGTCGCGGGCACCGACTGCCCGTCCGGCAGGCCGACCTGGCCGTCATGCGCCATAGCCCGCGTGCGGTAGCGCCGCATCCCGACCCGGAAGTCGCCGCGCCGGTCAGGCGTCAGCGTATAGGCGCAGTCCGCATCGAACAGGGTGATGATCGGCGTCACCGGCTGCTGGATGCGCAGCCGCTCGCGGTCCAGCCGGTCCCAGGCGCCCAGCGCCCCGGCGGTCCAGCTGCGCACCTCGCCCGCGAACCGGCATGAGGGCGCAGGCTCAGCAGGCGCGGCGGACAAGCTCAGGGCGGACAGGAGGGCGACGATCATGGCCGCCATCAATGCCCGGGCGCGGCCAAGGTTCAAATAAACTCGCGGTCACTTGTCAGCCACAATCTCGCCGGAACACTGGCGCGTCGCATGTCGCATCTGACACGGCAGCATCCACCGGGGGGTTTATGATCGCTTTTCTCGCCATCGCGGGCCTGTTGACCGCACCCGTCTGCGCCCCGCCGCTCGGCGCCGACGTTCTGCTGAGCCAGCCGCAAAGGATCATCGTCCTGGGCGAGAGCCATGGCACGGTCGAAGCTCCCGACGCCTTCCTCGGCATCGTCTGTGAGGCCGCGCAACAAGGTCCTGTCACCGTCGGTCTGGAAATGCCGGAAAGCGACCGGTCGCTGCTCGACTTCGTCATGACCGCACCCGACGAGGCGACGGCCATGCGGATACTCAGGAACGGTGATTTCGGCGATCCCCGCCGCGAAGACGGCCGGCATAGCCAGGCCATGTTCGACATGATCATCGGCTTCTGGCGTCTGAAGGCCGCGGGGCACGACATCGTCCTTCGCCCTTTCGCGCCGCGCATGTCGGTGATCCGGGGACGGGATCAGGCATGGTGGGAGCTTGAAATGGCCTATGGCATGAGCCGTCCGCTGATCGATCGTCCGCAGGCCCGACTGCTCATACTGGTGGGTAATCTGCATGCCCGCAAAACCCGCATCGAGCGCATTCCCGACGTCGGCCTGCCGGCGGCAGGACATCTGCACGCCGCCGACACGCTGACGCTCAACATCGCCCAGCAGGGCGGCGATGCCTGGAATTGCCAGGAGACGTGCGGCGTCCATCCTACTCGAGGCGTCTATGACCCCGAAGCGCGCGGCGTGATCCTGCAGCCCAGTGACGACGGCGCCTTTGACGGTGTCCTGGCGCTGGGGCCCAGCACCGCCTCGCCACTCGCCGCAGCCCCATCTCAGCCCGCGACGATGTCTTCCGGCTCCAGCTCATAGACCGTCGCGCAGTATTCGCAGGTGACGCGGATCTTGCCGTCGGCTTCGACCATGTCGGCGCGTTCTTCCTCGCTGAAGGAGGTCAGGACGCTGGCGATGCGGTCCCTGGAGCAGCGACACTCGGCCTTCAGGGCACGGGCGTCCTCCAGCCGCACCCCGTCCTCGTGGAACAGGCGGAACAGCAGGGTCTCCGGCGTGATGGTCGGGTCCAGAAGCTCGTCGTCGGCCAGGGTCTGGAACAGGGCGCGCGAGCGGTCCCAGACGTCTTCGGTCGAGCCACGCGCGTCGTCGCCGGCGATCAGCTGAATCAGCGCCCCGCCCGCGCGCCAGCTGTGGCCCGTGTCCGTAGCGACCGAACCGACGGCCAGACGCACCTTGGTCGGGATCTGCTCCGACTGCTGGAAATAGTGTTCGGCGGCCAGAGACAGGCTTTCGCCCTCGATCGGGGTGATGCCTTGCGTCCGCTCGAAATCGGGACCGCGGTCCAACGTCATGACGAAGACCCCCCCGCCCAGCAGCGCCTTGGCGCCGGGCCGCGAAAAGCCCTGCGAGGCCGCCGCCACTTCATCGGCGTCGAACCGGCAATAGCCGCGCATCTTCCCGTCGGTGTCATAGTCGGCGACGACATAGCGCACCGGCCCGTCGCCCTGGGCCTGGACGATCAGACGGCCCTCGAACTTCAGGCTGGAGCCGACCAGGGCCGCCAGAGCGCAGGCTTCGCCCAGCAGGGCGGCGACCGGCTCGGGATAGGCGTGCGCCGACAGGATGGCGTCAATGGTCTCGCCCAGCCGGACCAGACGGCCACGCACGGGCCAGCCCTCGATCTGGAAGGCGGCGGCCAGGTCGTCGCGGATCGGCGACAGGTCGGGTTGCGGGTCGTTCTGGGGCGCGTGATCGGTCACGGCGGCTCCTTGGCGAAAGGTCTGGGGCCAGGTCGGGGGCCAGGCGGCGGGGTGGGAAGCGCTGCTAGATAGGCGCACGGACGGCGCTTGGTAAGACCTGCTGCGGTTCCGGCTGGCGAGGAGGACTTGCGGAACCCCTTGGCTTGCGGTTCGCTTCTGTCTGACGAGACGAACCAACGTCCGCCGCCAAGAGGTCGCCTGATCCATGAATCGACAATTCTCCCCTCTCGACGAAATCCGCAAACATCCGGGCATGACCGGCGGCCTGGTCGCCATTCTGGCGGGCGTCGGCATAGCCGCCCTGCTGCTGAATCAGCGCACCGGCCCGACACGCTATGAGCGCTTCAGAGAACGCTTCAACCCGCGCGGGTGGATTGATACGGACGGCTTGCGACATCGCTTTGACGATCTTTCCGACAGCGTCCGCCATGGCTTCAGCGACGCCCGCGAGCGCGCCGACGACCTCACCGACGAAGCCCGCCACCGCTCGACCCGCTGGTTCAGCGACGCCCGGCACAAGTCGCGCAAGGCCATGAAAAAACATGGCAAAACAGCTCGTCTCTATGCCCACGATGTCGGCGACTACGCCCGAGATCATGCGCGCGAAGGGGGCGCCATTCTGGCCCTGGCGACCATTGCGGCGGCCATAGGCGCAGCTGCGCTGGAGACCCGCCGGCCCAACAGCCGCATCCGCAAGCTGGGCCGTTTCTAGCTCGCACCTGCGTCAGAGCAGTTGCTGCATCTGCTAAGGTGAGTAATGGTCCTGTCCATGGCCGACGCAGCAACTCTGATCTTCGACTTCGACTCCACCCTGGTGCGCGTCGAGACGCTTGAGGCGCTGGCCGACATCGCGCTGGCCGATCACCCTGATGCAGAGGCTGTGCGCGCCCGCATCGCCGACCTGACCGATCAGGCGATGAACGGCAAACTGGGCTTCGGCGACGCGTTGAAACAACGGCTGGCGCTGCTGCCGCTGACCCGCGACCACGTCCAGACCCTGGCCGACCGCATTCTGGACGAGGGCGCCCCGTCGGTGCGGCGCAATCTGCGCTTCTTCCGCGACAACGCCGAACATATCTGGATCCTGTCCGGCGGCTTCCGCGAGATCATCGCCCCCATCGCCGAACGTCTGGGTGTCGCGCCCGAGCGGGTGCTGTGCAACGATCTGATCTATGACGCCGAGGGCCGCGTCACCGGCGTGGACGAGGCCAATCCTCTGGCCCATGAGAACGGCAAGCCCACCGTCATCAAGGCGTTGGGCCTGACCCGGCCTGTGGTCATGGTCGGCGACGGCTGGAACGACGCCGAGGTCAAGCTGGCCGGCGCCGCCGACCGCTTCTACGCCTACACCGAGATCGTCCGCCGCGAGCCGGTGGTCGCCGCCGCCGACGCCGAGGCCACCTCCATGGACGAACTGCTGCACGCGGAGGGTCTGGCCGGGCGCTGGTCCTATCCGCGCGGACGCATCCGCATGCTGCTGCTGGAGAACATCCACCCCGCCGCCGTCGAACGGCTGGAGGAGGCTGGATACTCCGTCGAGACGATGAAGGGCGCGCTGGACGAGGACGACCTGATCGCCGCCATCCAGGGCGTCCACGTTCTGGGCATCCGCTCCAAGACCAATGTCACCGCCCGGGTGCTGGAGAAGGCTGACCGGCTGATCGCCGTCGCCGCCTTCTGCATCGGCACGAACCAGGTCGATCTGCAGGCCGCCTCCGAGCACGGCGTGGCGGTGTTCAACGCCCCCTATTCCAACACCCGTTCCGTGGTCGAACTGGCCATCGGCCTGACCATCGCCCTGATGCGCGACGTGGCCGACAAGTCCGCGGCCATGCACAGGGGCCAGTGGAACAAGTCCGCCGACGGCTCGCGCGAGCTGCGCGGCAAGACGCTCGGCATCGTCGGCTACGGCGCCATCGGCAGCCAGCTGTCGGTGCTGGCGGAGGCCCTGGGCATGCGGGTCATCTTCCACGACCTGTCCGAGCGTCTGGCGCTGGGCAATGCGCGGCGGATGCGCTCGCTGGATGCGCTTCTGGCCGAAAGCGACGTGGTCTCCCTGCATGTCGATGGTCGCAGCGACAACAGCGCCCTGATCAGCGCGGCCGAGTTCCAGAAGATGAAGCCCGGCGTGCTGTTCCTGAACCTGTCGCGCGGCCATGTGGTCGACATCGGCGCCCTGGCTCAGGCCATCGGTTCGGGCCGCATCGGCGGCGCGGCGCTGGACGTCTTCCCTGAGGAGCCGCGCACCAACGCCGATCCCTTCGACAGCCCGGTCATGGGGTTGAAGAACGTCATCCTGACGCCGCACGTCGGCGGCTCGACCGAAGAGGCGCAAGAGGCCATCGCCGAGTTCGCCGCAGAACGTCTGCTGGGCTATCTGAACCGGGGCGACACCACCTTCTGCGTCAACCTGCCGAACGTGCAACTGGCCGACGTCTCGGGGGGCCACCGCATCCTTCACATCCACAGGAACCAGCCGGGCGTTCTGGCCGATCTGAACCGCGCCCTGTCCGCCGCCGGGTTCAACATCCTGGGCCAACATCTGAAGACGGATGAGACCACCGGCTATGTCATCATCGACGTTGACCGCGACTATGATCCCGATGCGCTGCTTGTGCTGAAGAGTGTTGCCGGAACGCTTCGCTTCCGAACCCTCCACTAAAGGCTTACCTTACGGCATCTTGCGCGCCTCGATGAGCGGCGCACAGTCCCCTCAACAGTCGCATCATGACGACTGATGGGAGGATCATCATGTCACGTTTCCTGCGCACCGCCTGCGCGGCCGCTCTGGCCGCCGCCGCCTTCGGCGCCGTTGCTTCCAGCGCCGAGGCCCAGACCTACAATCGTCTCGTCGTGTTCGGCGACAGTCTCAGCGACAACGGCAACCTCTACGCCCTGACCGGCCAGCCGACCTCGCCGCCCTATTATCAGGGCCGCTTCTCCAACGGCCCGGTGTTCACCGAACTGCTGGGCTTCAATGCGGGTCGCTACACGGCGGGCGCGCCTGTGACCGGCAGCATCAACTACGCCTTCGGCGGCGCCCGCACCGACTCATCCGCCCTGCCCCCCGGCATGCGCAACCAGCTTCTGGCCTACACCGGCGCGGGCGGGACCTTCGGCGCCAATGACCTGGTCAGCGTTCTGGGCGGCGCCAACAACATCTTCCAGCGCTTGACGGCCTTCGCCGCCCTGCCCGGCGGCGACCCGCAACTGGCCAACCCGACCGGCTTCATGCAGCCGACGTCGCTGTCAGCGGCGGCGGACATCAACTTCATCGTCAACGACATCGCCACACGCGGCGCCGGGACGGTCATGGTCAGCAACCTGCCGAATCTGGCGCTGACGCCCCAGTTCAGGGGCACCGCCGCCGCGCCCCTGGCCGACTACGCCGGAACCACCTTCAACAGCGCTCTGCTGTCGGGCCTGATGACCACAGCCGCAGCCAAGCCGGGGACCAACATCATCCTGGTCGACCTCTACAAGGTCGGCGCCACCCTGTCGGGCGATCCCGGCCGGTTCGGCCTGTCCAACGTCACGCAACCCTGCTTCAACGGCCTGACCGTCTGCGCCAATCCCGACAGCTATCTGTATTGGGACGGCGTCCACCCGACCGCCGCCGGACACCGGCTGCTGGCCACACTTGCGGCGGACTACCTCTATTACGGCGACATCGGCGCCCAATCGACGGTTCAGGCCGAAACCGGCTATCGCCAGCGCGAGGACCTGCTGGACCTGTCCACCGAAGCTCTGTCCAGCCGCGCCGCCTGGACGCAAGGCACGCAGCTGACCTTCGGCGTCATCGCCGACAGCGCCAAGACGGATCAGCGCGGCAGCGTGGCCGCCTCCGACGCCTCAGGCTGGGGGGGTCGGGTCGGTCTGGATCACGCCATGTCGGAAAACGTCCGCTTCGGCATCGCCGCCTCCTTCCGCGAAGCCGACGTCGAGGCTGGCGCCATGGGCTTCTCGGCCCGCAGCTACGGCTTCGACGCCTATGCCGGCTGGCGCTCTGGGAATGTGTTCGTCAATGCGGCGGCGGGCGGCTCCATCGACCAGTATGACGACATCACCCGCGTCACCACCCTGGCCCCCATCGTCCATATCGGCGAGACGGACGGCGGCAGCATCGGCGCCCGCGTCCAGGGCGGCATGTGGTTCGACATGGGCGGCATATCGCTCTCGCCGCGCGCTGCGCTGGGCTATGTCTCGACCGACGTCAGCGGCTACACCGAACGCGGTCCCGCCGCCGAATACGCCTATCAGGACCGCACCCTGGCCGCCGCCACCGGCGAGATCGCGCTCAGGGCCGAAGGCGGCGGCGACGGCATGAGCTTCTATGTCGAGGGCGGCTACCGCGACACCTTCGGCGACAGCAGCGACGCCGTCCGCGTCGGCATCGCCGGCAACCCTGCCCAGATCCTGTCGCGCGAGTTCGACAACCCGTTCGGCGGCGCCATGCTGGCCTCTGCGGGCGTCCAGGCCGACTTGGGCCCGGTCAAGATGTCGATCGGCTATCGCGGGCGCTTCGGCGACGACGCCGAAAGCCACGTCGGCGCGATCACGTTCAAATTGCCGCTCTGAACCAAAGCCTGTTTGCAGGTTGAAGAGGCGCGCGATCCGCACGGGTCGCGCGCCTTTTTCGTTCCCCGCCTGCGACCACCTGCCGCCCCTGTTCGCCCCAAAGCGGCCCCATCGACCCTTAGAAAGGCGGCTTCCCGGTCGCCGACCGAGAGCGTCGCCTTTGAGGCGGCCCCGTCGGCGCCTCCCACCGCTCTTAGAGCCAGACGGAGCTGACGCCGCCAATGCGACGCCTGATGCAGACCGCCCGGTCGTTCCTGTTCCACTCCAGCCAGACGACCGTTTTCGGCGGCGTCGCCGTGCTGGCCGCCGCCGCCGCGCCCCTGACCCCCGCACCGGAAAGCCCCGTTTCGATCGTTGCAGGAACGGAGTTCACCTCCACCACCGCCGTGGCCGAACCCGCCGGGCCGGTGACGCGCCTGATCGTTTTCGCCCCCCCGATCAAGGGCCGCGAGATAAACTCCGCCTTCGGCCTGCGCCGCCTGGCCGGAGAGGCCGCCGCCCGCCACCACGCCGGTGTCGACATCGCCGCCCCCATGGGCTCCAGCGTCTACGCCTCGACCGAGGGCGTCATCCTGCGCACCGGCTATGACGCCGGCGGCTACGGCAACTTCATCGAGGTGCGCCACCCCAACGGCATGAACACCCTGTACGGCCACCTCAGCCGCGTCGATGTCGCCTCGGGCCAGGCCGTGGCCCAGGGCGAGCGCATCGGCCTGGTTGGTTCAACCGGCCGCTCCACCGGACCGCATCTGCATTTCGAAGTCCGGCGCAACGACCGCCAGATCAATCCCACGCGGGTTCTGGGCCGGTCCCTGCCTGTCGTCGTGGCGCCCGCCGCCGCCTGACGGCCTGACCATGGTTTTTTCACCTCTTCCTGTCATGCTGCGCCATGACGGGGGGCCTTGTGCTGAATCATTTTCAGGAAATGGCGTCGCACTACGACTGGCGATGGGGCTTATTCGCCGCCCTGATCGGCTTCGTGGGCGTGCTCATCGCCTTCAAATTGCTGGCCGATGCGCGCGAAGGGGCCCACCGCAGCCGCAAGACCAAGGGTCTGGGCGCCATGGTGGTCGGCTGCCTGACGATCTGGTCCGCCCACTTCCTCGCCCTGAAGGGCCATGCCTTCGCTGAAGACCTGTCCTTCCACCCGCTGCTGGTCGCCGCTTCCTACCTGGCCGCGCTGATCTCCGTCTGCACGACCTACGTCATCTCCACCAAGGGTAAGATCGCCCCGTGGCGCGCCGTCGCGGGCGCAGCCGGCGCCGTTTTCTTCGTGGTCATGGCGGTCCTCAGCCTCAAGGCCATGGTGATCGGTGGTCAGGCCCTCTCGTTCGACTGGGGCATGGTGGCGGTTGCGGTCGGCGTCAGCGCCTTCGTCACCGGCGCCGGGGCCTGGCAGAACAACAACCGCAACCTCTTCCAGTTGACCGTCGCCGCGGGTCTGGCCGCGACGGGGGTGCTGCTGGCGCACTTCATCACCGTCGCCGCCGTCTCCTTCACGCCTGATCCGACAGTGGTGCTGACCCCGCAGATGGTCAGCCAGGGCGCGGTCAGCGCCTGGGTGCGCGCCTCTGTGTCGATTGGCATCGGCATAGCCGGCTTCCTGGGCGGCCTCGTCTATTGGTCGCGTCACAGCGCCATCGCCCAGATCCGCGAAGCCATCGAAGCCATGCCCGACGGCCTCGGTTTCTATGACGCCAAGGACCGGCTGATCCTGTGGAACGACCGCTATGCCGAGCTCAATCAGGATGGATCAGGCGTCCTGACTGCCGGCATGTCGTTCCGCGACATCCTCAAGGCCGATGTGGACGCCGGACTTCATCCCGAAGCGATAGGCCGTGAGAATGCCTGGATCGACGAACGGATGGCTGTCCGCGCCAGTCTGTCGGAAACCATCGAACAGCAACTGGCTGGCGGCCGCTGGCTGCGCATCCAGGACCGCGCCACCGCCGAGGGCGGCATCGTCACCCTGGTCAACGACATCACCGCGCTGAAACGTGACGCCGAAGCCCTGGCCGAGGCCCGTGACGCCGCCCAGGCCGCCAACACCGCCAAGAGCCAATTCCTGGCCAATATGAGCCATGAGATCCGCACGCCCCTGAACGGCGTCATCGGCGTGGCCCAGGCCCTGGCCCGCACCGAACTGACGCACAAGCAGCAGGAAATGCTGCAGCTGATCCAAGGATCGGGCCAGACGCTTCAGGTTCTGCTCAGCGACATCCTCGACCTCGCCCGCGTCGAATCCGGCCGTCTGGAGCTGACGCCCGAGCCCTTCCACCTGGGCCGCGCTGTCCGCGAATGCGCCCAGCTGTATGACGCCACGGCCCGCGAGAAGGGCCTGATGCTGAACGTCTCGGTGATGGACGAAGTCGACGACTGGGTCGTCGGCGACGTGGTGCGGATCAAGCAGATCCTGACCAATCTGGTCTCCAACGCCGTGAAATTCACCACCGAAGGCTTCGTCTGCCTCAGCGCCGTGGCCGGCCCCGCCATCGACGGCCAGCCGACCATCCGCTTCTCGGTCGAAGACACCGGCATCGGTTTCGACAGCGAAACCCGCAGCCGCCTGTTCAGCCGCTTCGAACAGGCGGACGGCGGCATCACGCGCAAGTTCGGCGGTTCCGGCCTCGGCCTGGCCATCTCGCACCAGCTGGCCCAGATCATGGACGGCGACCTGGACTGCGAGAGCGAGCCCGGCGGCGGTTCGGCCTTCATCCTGACCGTGCCCCTGACCCGCGCGGCGGCGCCGCAGACCGCAGCGCCGGCAGCCGGCATCGCCGCCACCCCGGACGGCCGCTGCGTGCGCGTGCTGCTGGCCGACGACCACCCGGTCAACCGCAAGCTGGTCGAGATGATCCTGGACCAGTCCAACGTCGAACTGACCTCGACCGAAAACGGCAACCAGGCGCTGGAAGCCTTCCGCACCGGCGATTTCGACATCGTGCTGATGGACATGCAGATGCCGGTCATGGACGGCCTGACTGCGACGCGCGAAATCCGTCAGTGGGAAGATGTCGCGGGCCTGGGCCGCACCCCCGTGGTCATGCTGACCGCCAACGCCCTCAGCGAACACGTCGAGGCGGGCATGGCGGCCGGCGCGGACCGGCACCTGTCCAAACCGTTCGACGCGGCGGAGCTGCTGGACCTGGTCTTCACCCTGCCCCGCCGCCTCGCCGCGTCTGAAGCGGCCTGAGCCGCAGACGCCTATTCATAGCCGTGCGCGGCCTCATTGATGACCTGCGAGGGCATGGCCGAAAAGTCGATGGCCACGGGCCGCGCCGCCTTGGACTGGAAGGTCTTGATGACGTGCTCCAGCCGGCGACACACCTCCGTCGTCGCCTCTGACGGATCGAGATTCAGCGGGGCCAGGCAGAAGTCGATGATGGCCTGAGGGCGGGTCAGCGGGTCCATGGGTCTCTCCTTCGTCTCGGGTTGATTCACGCCGCCTGGAACTGAGCGGTCTCGGTGGAGTCTTTCAGGGCCGTGGTCGAGGACTGGCCGTTCGAGATCACCGTGGCGACCTGATCGAAATAGCCGGTGCCGACTTCGCGCTGGTGACGGGTGGCGGTGTAGCCGGCGGCCTCGTTGGAGAACTCGCGCTGCTGCAGCTCGGAATAGGCCGCCATGCCCCGGTCACGATAACCGTCGGCCAGCTCGAACATCGAGTTGTTCAGGCTGTGGAAGCCGGCCAGGGTCACGAACTGGAACTTGTAGCCCATGGCCCCCAGCTCGCGCTGGAACTTGGCGATGGTGGCGTCGTCCAGCTTGGCCTTCCAGTTGAAGGAGGGCGAGCAGTTATAGGCCATCAGCTTGCCCGGATGCTTCTTCTGCACGGCTTCCGCGAACTTCTTCGCGTCGTCCAGATCCGGGTGCGAGGTCTCCCACCACAGCAGGTCGGCGATGTTGGCGTAGGACAGGCCGCGCGCGATGCAGTGGTCCAGGCCCGTGCCTTCCTTCAGGCGGAAGAAGCCCTCGGGCGTGCGGTTGTCGCGGTCGATGAAGGGCTGGTCACGCTCGTCGATGTCCGAGGTGATCAGTTGGGCGCTCTCGGCGTCGGTGCGGGCGACGGTGATGGTCGGCGCGCCCATGACGTCGGCGGCCAGACGGGCGGCGACCAGGTTGCGGATATGGGCCTGGGTCGGGATCAGCACCTTGCCGCCCAGGTGTCCGCACTTCTTCTCACTGGCCAGTTGGTCCTCGAAATGGACGCCCGCAGCGCCCGCCTCGATGAAGGCTTTCATGATCTCGAAGCTGTTCAACGGCCCGCCGAAACCGGCCTCGGCGTCGGCGACGATGGGGGCGAACCAGTCGCGCTTGGCCCCGCCTTCGGCGTGCTCGATCTGGTCGGCGCGTTGCAGGGTGCGGTTGATGCGGCGGCACAGTTCCGGCGCGGCGTTGGCCGGATACAGCGACTGGTCGGGATACATGGCCCCGGCGGTGTTGGCGTCGGCGGCGACCTGCCAGCCCGACAGATAGATGGCCTTCAGACCGGCGCGGACCATCTGCATCGCCTGGTTGCCGGTGACCGCGCCCAGGGCGTTGATGAAGGGCTCGGTGTGCAGCAGCTCCCACAGGCGGTTGGCGCCGCGCTCGGCCAGCGTGTGCGTGACCGGCACAGAGCCGCGCAGGCGCAGGACATCTTCAGGTGTGTAAGGGCGCTCGATGCCGTCGAAACGGCCGGCGGGCGAAGGAACCAGATCGGCGAAGGTCGTCATGTCGGAATCTCTGCTCACGGACCCGGTCGGGAGCGCCGGGGTTCAGTCGTCAGCAAAACATGCCAAAGTCATAACTGATACATCCACGGCCCCACGATTGAAGTCATACAGTCACAATATGACACTTGCTGTTAAGTCATGATGTGACATCCTGCCCGGATGGACACCGGCGCGGATCGCAAACTGTTTCTGGGCGGGCGGCTCAAACGCCTGCGCCGCGACCTGTCGCTGACGCAGACGGCCATGGCGGCGGACCTCGGCGTTTCCCCCAGCTATCTCAATCACATAGAGCGCAATCAGCGGCCCGTGTCGGCGCAACTTCTGCTGCGCTTGGCCGACACCTATGACGTCGATCTGCGCAGCCTGGGCCCCAGCGGCGGCGGCGCCTCCGAGGCTGAACTGGCCGAAGCCTTCGCCGATCCCCTGTTCCAGGGCCTGGCTGTGCCGCGTCACGAAATCATCCAGATGGCCGAGGACCAGCCCGCCGCCGCCGACGCCCTGCTGCGGCTGTATCGCGCCTTCTCCGACCGCCGCACCCGCGACCGCGCCGAAACCGGCGAACCGGACGACAGCCCTGCCGAATGGGTGCGCGAACACATCCAGTCCCGCCATAACCACTTCCCCGAACTGGATGCTCTGGGCGAGGCCCTGGCTCAGTCGCTGGAGGCCGTCGTCCCCGGCGAACCGTTCGAGACCCGCGCCCGCGCCCGCCTGTCCAGCGCCCACGGCCTGAGCGTCCGCACCCTGCCCGCCGAGGTCATGGTGGAATGGACGCGCCGCTTCGACTTCCACCGCCGCCGCCTGCTGCTGTCCGAAACGCTGGGCCCGTCGTCGCGCGCCTTCGCCGTCGCCTTCCAGCTGGCCCTGTCCGAGCACGACGCCGAACTGACCGCCCTGACAGACGCCGCCGGCGCGCCCGACGACGCCACGCGCCGCCTGCTGAAAGTCTCCCTGACCAACACCCTGGCCGCCGCCATCCTGATGCCCTACGCCGCCTTCCAGCAGACGGCCGAGGCGACCGGCTATGATCTGGCCCGGCTCCAGGCGCGCTTCGGCGTCTCATACGAGCAGGCGGCGCATCGGCTGACCACCCTGTCGCGGCCCACGGCGCGGGGCGTGCCCTTCTTCCTGATGCGGGTGGATCAGGCGGGCAACATCTCCAAACGCTACGCCTCCAACGCCTTCCCCTTCTCGCGCTTCGGCGGCGCCTGCCCGCGCTGGCGGCTGCATTCCGCCTTCCGCACGCCGGGTCGGGTCGTCACCCAGATCGTCGAGACGCCTGATGGAGGCCGCTGGTTCACCCTGGCCCGCACGGTGGACCGCCATGGCCATGACGCCGCGACCGAGGGTCACGACCTGGCCATCGGCCTGGGCTGCGAGCTCAAGCACGCCCACCGCCTGACCTACGCCCGGGGGCTGGACCTGAACGCGCCCGAGGTGACGCCCATCGGCCCCGCCTGCCGCCTGTGCCACCGCCACCCCTGCGCCGAACGCGCCGCCGCCCCCGTGGACCGCGCCCTGACGGTCGATGACTGGTCCAAGTCCGTCAGCCCCTATCCCTTCGCGGACAGTTGAGCGTCACTCCAGCACGATCTTGCCGCCGTCCAGCCGGTAGGCCACGCCCGAGCGGTCGAACAGATCGGCGATGATCGTCGCCGGTTCCGCATCGCCTTCATCCAGCAGCGTCTCGATCTGCAGCCGCAGGCCGGGGTCGCCTGAAACCAGCGTGAGATGCGACAGCCACTCTTCGCGCGTCAGCACCCCGTCCTCGCGGCTTTCGTCGATCAGGGGCTTGAGGAAGTCGAACCAGTCGCCGCCCGTGGCCCGGGCCTGCGCCGCCTCGGCCGTCAGGGCGAACACGGCTCCGCAGGCGTAGAAGGCCCGGTGCTCGCCGCGCCGCCCGGCCTCGCTGACCGGCTTGACGCCCAGGGTGACGCAATCGTCCACCTCCTGCTGCAGTTCGGTGCGGGCGTCATAGCCGGGGTCCAGCGTCTTCAGCGCCCGCACGGCCATCAGATCGGCCCCGCCCTCCGTGATCCATGAGTCCTGTGAAGTGTCGTAACGCACCGTCTGGCCCAGCCAGAAATGCGCGCTTTCATGGCCGATGAACCAGCGGTTCCGGGCCAGCACGTCCGGCGATTCCTCCAGCAGCTCCTTGCCCTCGAAACTGGCTGTGATCAGGCCCGGCAGGACGCTGCCGCTCAGGCTGGTCAGTCGTGGATTGGGGCCGTACCAGCTGGCCATGATGGTCGGACGACGCGTTTCGCCCGGCCCCAGCCGCTCGGCGTAATAGTCGGTCACGCGCGGCGAGAAATCCTCGATGGTGGCGACGATCCAGTCCGGCAACTGGGGGTCCACGACTGTGACCAGCCGCTCGTCCTCCTTCATCTGGGCCTGACCGAACAGGACATAGGTCTGACCGTCCTGCGCTGTGGCCTGCGCCAGCCGCTCGCCCTTGCTCAGCACCGGCCCGGCCCGGTCGGTCCAGGTGATGCGGACATCGCTCCATGTGTTTTCCACGCTGCGCCGGTCCGCCGTCGCCGCATTCATCACCTCGACCGTTTCCAGCGGGAAGACGTTGAAAGCGCCGCTGAACATGGCCACCGACCCTTCGGTGAAGACCAGCACCGAATAATCCGCCTCCAGATCATCATTCGAAGGGGTCAGGCGCAGGCTGACATGGCGCGGCACGGGGCCGCCATCCACAGCGCGAAGCAGATCCAGATCACCCACCCGTTCCAGCACCACGCCCGGCGTCACGACCTGCCAATCCCTGAGCCGCCACGGCTCGCGCGTGCCGTGGATCAGGGACGACCGCTCAAAGGCCCAGGCCGGCGCATCCCGGTCGAGCACATAGTCCGCCGTCCAGGCATCGCCGTCGCGGGTCACGGCCACCTCGGCCGGAGGCGGCGCCTTGGCGTCTTCAGCCTCGCTCGCCGGAGCCGCCAGCGTGGTGGCGCAGGCGCTCAACACACCTGCCGTCATCATCATCGCCAGGCATGACGCCGCCATCCGTCCGCGCATTCCCGCTCTCCCTTGCAAGCAGGCAGGCTAGCTTGGCCTTAAGGCGGGCGTCGCCTTAAATCCTGTTCACGCTTGCGCCCGTTCGAGGGCGCGCTGGGCGGCGGCCAGTTCCTCGGCCATCACCGTCTTCAACCGCTCCGGTTCAACGATCTGCACCTGCTCGCCCCAGCTGAACAAATGCCAGGCCAGCTCCCTCATGCCCGAGGCCCGGAACCGCACCACGACGCCGCCGTCCGCCTGATCCTCGACCGTCTGGGTCGGGTGCCAGCGCCAGCCGCGCGCTTCGTCCGCCCCCTCAGGCGTGATCTTCAGCACCACGTCCTCGATCGCGTCCTGATAGATGCCGAAGGATTGTCCGGCGAAGACCTGAAGGTCGAAATCGGCGGGCGGGATGGCCACGCCCGGCTCGGCCTTGACCGCGCTCATCCGGTCCAGACGGAAGGTCTTGACGGCCCCGCCCTCCCGTTCGGCGGCGACCAGATAGTTGGCGCGGCCGAACATCAGGCCGCACGGCGTCATCACGCGGCGCCGCGCCTCGGCCCCCGGCCGGCTGTAGATGAAGCCCAGGGGTTGCCCCGCCAGAACCGCCTGCCTGATCTCCGCCAGCACCGTCTCGTCCGCCGTGGCGCGCGGTCCGGCCTGCACCGCCAGGGTCTCGGCCCGCACCAGCGCTTCCAGATCGGGGGCCAGCCGGTTCAGTGTCGTCGACCGCATGGCCGACTTGAGCTTTCTTTCCAGCCCCTCCAGCGCCGCCGCCCGCGCCGGTTCGCCCGTGGCCCGCAGGCCCTGCGCCGCCCGCGTCAGCTCGACCAGTTCCTCGGTCGTCGGCGCCTGCTCAAACGCCGACAGGCCGCCGCGGATGCGCCAGCGTTTCTGCGGCGGGTCCGACACCTCCTCCGTCTGCGGATAGAGGCCCAGCACGGCGTCGCGCATCCGCTCGGCGGTGCGGCGGCCGACCGTCATCTCGCGCGCCATCTCGTCCAGCGTCAGCCCCTCGGCGCTGGCGGCCATGCGCCGCGCCAGTTCGATCACCATGGCCGCTTTTTCATGTCTCATGCCGCCACGTTTGCATGCGACCGTTTCTGACGCAATGCTGTTTCATTGTCAGGATCAACGAACCGCCCCTTACAGGAGTTGACCCCATGGCCCGCGCCTTTTCCCCCGCCGCCTCCATCGCCGCCTCCCGCTATCTGATCGTGCCCTGCGAGGCCGAGGGCTGCGGCGACCTGGCCGTCATCTGGGACCGTCTGGAGGAGCAGGTGGTCGACGTCATCGACGCCTCACTGTCGGCCCGCTACGCCGACGAAGACGCCCTGTGGGACGAGGCCCGCCCGGTGTTCGACCCGTCGCAAGACTTCCGCATGGCGGCGTGATGGCCGTCAACAATCCGCTCATCCCGGCGAACGCCGGGACCCAGTGCTTTGGGTGACGGAGCAGCCAATCTCAACCGCACATCTTGGTCCTGAGGCGCAGGCGTCAAGCTGGACAGGACTGGGTCCCGGCGTTCGCCGGGATGAGCGGATTAGAGAGTCAAACCCGCGACGCAGGCTTGGTCCACCGATCAATCAGCCGCTGCGCCGGAACCTCGACCATGCGGTGCGCCAGCACGGCCAGCGCCGTGATCCCCACGAACAGTCCCACCGCGAACAGGTCGTTCAGCCAGACCGAGCCGAAGTCGATGCGCCGCCCGCCCGGCATCCAGTCCAGCTTGCGCGCCACGATCAGCAGCACCACCAGCACGAACATATGCACCATGTAGATGGCGAACGACCACCGCCCCAGCGTCACCAGGGGCCTTGTGTCCAGCAGGCGCGACAGCCTTCCCTCCTCGCCCGCAAACACCCAGACGGCGAAAACGAACAGCACCGTGACCAGCACCGTCGTTGCGCCCGTGGCGAAGCCGATGAAGGCGCACACCCCCACCACCGTGGCGATCTCCAGCGCCGTCGCCGCCCCGCCCTTCAGACGCGGCAGGCGGGTCCAGAACCCTTGCAGGAAGGCCCCCAGGAAGAAGCCGTAGGCCGCGCGGGGAAGGGCCAGATCATAGGTGGTGTTCATGAACCGCTTGGCGAACAACAGCACCATCACCGCCCCGACCACCGCCAGAACAGCCCCCAACCAGCGCCAGTTGCGCGGCGCGAACAGCACCAGGGCGGCGAAGACGACATAGCAGGCGACCTCGACGCTCAACGTCCACGCCGGGCCGTTCCACGTCAGCGAGGAATGGATGTTCAGCGCCTGGATCAGCAGCAGATTGGTGAGGATGGCGGGCACCGACCGGTCGCCGGTGAAGGGCGTCGCCCCGTCGAAATGGGTCCACAGCCGCACCAGCTCCAGCCCCACGAACGCCGCCAGCATCAGCGCATGCAGCGGCCAGACCCGGCCAAGCCGCCGCACCATGAACCGCCCCGCGTCGCGCGGCGTCTTCAACCGCCCGGCATAGGCGTGGGCGATGACGAAGCCCGACAGGACGAAGAAATAGTCGACGAACAGATAGCCGTGCTGGACCAGACCCCAGTCGCGCCAATGGCTGGCCACAGGCATGTGGAACATCACCACCAGAACGGCGCAGACTCCGCGCAGGGAATCCAGCGCCTCAAAGCGGCGATGAGCGACAGGGGATGCGGAAGGGGCGGCGGGCGTGTTCACCGCGCCTGATAACGCCGCCGTGAACTGCGCGAAAGCGGTTTATTCGCCGACCGGATAACGCGCCTTCATCCAGTCCAGCGACCACTGGCACAGTTCACTCAGCGCCGGCATGTCGACCTCGCTCAAACGGGTGATGTAGAGGCAGGACACGCTGTGCTTGACCTTGCCCAGCCGCGCCATCAGGTCGGGCCGCTCGCGGAACCCCGGCGTGATGTAGAGCACCAGATGCGCCTTGCGCGGCGAAAAGCCGATGCGCCCCGCCTCGCCCTCATGACCGCTGTCATAGCGGTAGCGATAGCGCCCGAACCCGACGATCGACGGCCCCCACAGCACCGGCGGCTCGCCCGTCATCCCCGCCAGCATCTCCAGCAGCACCTGCGCATCCTCACGCCGCCGCGCCGGTTCGACCGCCGCGATGAAGTCGGCGACGGAGACGTCGGTGGGCCTGGTCTTGGCCTCGTAGGTCATGGGCGCCTCACTTGCCGCAAACGGCTGATGGTCAGTCTGACGTCGACCGCCATGCGCCGTCAGTGTAACTGAAACGACCACCGCCGATCCACGGCACATGAGGCATCAATCCCCGCGTCCAGCCGTGCCCGCTGATCTCATAGGTGGTGTCCGCCTTCAGCGGCTGGGCGGGCGTGTCCACGACAAAACCCTCGGGGGTCTGGCCATAGGTGATGGACCGCAGCGTCGCGCAGCGATCATCCGCCGACCGCACCCGCCAAACCGCGCCGGTCAACCCCGAACCCCGCCCCGGCTCAAACACCGCCAGAGAATCCACGCAGGCCAGCACAGGTCGATCCGAATCCCCCGACTTGATCATGACCACTGAGGGCTGCTCCAGCCCGCCGGTCACCGTGATGTATTGATAGGCCGAGCAGGCCGCAGGCGTCAGCCCCAGGGCGACGACGGCACAGACCTTCAGGACCGTTCGCATCATCACAACGCCTTCACGATCCCCTCGACCATCTTCTTGGCGTCGGCGAACAGCATCATGGTGTTGTCGCGGAAGAAGAGCTCGTTCTCCACCCCCGCGTAACCCGCCGCCATGCCGCGCTTGATGAACAGGACGGTGCCCGCCTTCTCCACGTCCAGGATCGGCATGCCGTAGATGGCGCTGGTCGGGTCGGTCTTGGCGGCGGGGTTGGTCACGTCGTTGGCGCCGATGACGAAAGCCACGTCGGCGGTGGCGAACTCGGCGTTGATGTCCTCCAGTTCGAACACCTCGTCATAGGGCACGTTCGCTTCGGCCAGCAGCACGTTCATATGGCCCGGCATGCGTCCGGCGACGGGGTGGATGGCGTATTTCACCTCGACCCCCTCCTCCTTCAGCTTGTCGGCCATTTCGCGCAGCGCGTGCTGGGCCTGGGCCACGGCCATGCCGTAGCCGGGGACAATGATGACCTTCGACGCATTCTTCATGATGAAGGCGGCGTCCTCGGCCGAGCCCTGTTTGACGGGACGGGTCTCCGCCGCGCCGGCGCCGCCGGCGGCGCTGGTGTCGCCGCCGAAACCGCCCAGGATGACGCTGATGAAGCTGCGGTTCATGCCCTTGCACATGATGTAGCTCAGGATCGCGCCCGACGAACCGACCAGGGCGCCGGTGATGATCAGGGCGATGTTCTCCAGCGTGAAGCCCAGCGCCGCTGCGGCCCAGCCGGAGTAGGAGTTCAGCATCGACACCACCACCGGCATGTCGGCCCCGCCGATGGGGATGATCAGGGTCGCGCCCAGGATCAGGGCGATGACGAACACGCCCCAGAAGGCCCAGAGCGCCGTGCCGCCCGAGGCGATCATGACGCCGATCAGGCCGATCAGGGCCAGACCCAGGACGATGTTGATCAGGTGCCGCGCCGGCAGGATGATCGGCGCGCCGCTCATGTTGCCGTTCAGCTTGGCGAAGGCGATGACCGATCCGGTGAAGGTGATGGCGCCGATGGCCACGCCCAGGCTCAGTTCGATGATCGACAGGGTCTTGATGCCGCCCGCCTCGGTGGCGATGGCGAAGCTTTCGGGCGCATAGACGGCGCCGACCGCCACCAGACACGCCGCCATCCCGACCAGGCTGTGGAAGGCCGCAACCAACTGCGGCATCTGCGTCATCTGCACCTTGGCCGCAATCAGGGCCCCGGCCCCGCCGCCGACCACCACGCCGCCCGCGATCAGCGCCAGCGTCAGCGGGTCCAGCGTATGGCTCCACCACAACGTCAGCAGGGTGACGCCGATGGCCAAGGCCATGCCGACCATGCCGAAGGTGTTGCCCTGACGGCTCGTCTCCGGGCTGGACAGGCCCCGCAGCGACAGGATGAACAACACCCCGGCGACCAGATAGGCCAGTGCGGCCAATGAAGCGTTCATGCGCTCAACTTCCCCTCGAAACTCAGCATCTTGTCGTCAATCATTTGGCGGCGCGGACGTCCGCGCCAGCCGGTACAGCCCCGCCGCAATGAACAACGGCGCCAGAAAGGCCAGCAGCCAGTCGAACGGGCTCATCGCCTTGTCCTGCGCGGCGATGCGCAAAAGGATGGAGGCGAACATCAGCACCATGCCGCAGTCCAGGAACCGCAGCTTGGCGATCGGCTCGCGCACCACCGCCCAGCTCCACACCCACAGGGCGACGCCGATCCCCGTGGCCGCCCACGAGGCCCCGACCGCGAACTGGCCGATGTCCGGGATCATGCCCTGGGCCGTTCCTTCTTCTTGTACATGGCCAGCATCCGGCGCGTGACCATGAAGCCGCCGAAGATGTTGACGCTGGCCAGCGTCACCGCCGCCACGCCCGCGCCCTTGGCGATCCAGCCGTTCGGCCCGGCGTCGCCGCTGAGCGCCGCCGCCGCGATCAGGCCGCCGACGATGATGACGCTGGAAATGGCGTTGGTCACGGCCATCAAGGGCGTGTGCAGCGCCGGCGTCACCGACCAGACGACATAGTAGCCGACGAAGATCGCCAGCACGAAAATGGCCAGCCGGAAGATTGTGGGATCAACGTGTTCCATAGTTAGCCTCGATCCCCTTGCATTCGCTCATCAATGCTCAGCAGCGCCAGCAAAACGCCGCCATGAACAACCGGAAGCATCGAGCTCCAGATCGTTCCAAACCAGAATTGCCACTTGAAGCCCATTATGGCGAAGTTCGCCGCGCTGGCTTCTATCAACGCGAAAAACAGCATTAGCGGCGCTAGGCCGATGATGGCCCAGGCGGCAAACCTCAACACCATTCTGATGCGTGGCCCGATCATCCCTTCACCCCTTCATGCACCACGGCCCCAACGTGGGTGACGACGGCGGCCTTGAGGATTTCGTCCTCGAGGTCGACCGTCAGGGCGCCGTCCTTGATCATCAGGCCGACGAAGGCCGCCAGGTTGCGCGCATAAAGGGCGCTGGCATCCGCCGCGATCCGGCCCGGCAGGTTGGCGTGGCCGACGATCTGAACGCCGTTGGCCGTGGTGACGACCTCGCCCAGCTTGCCGCCCTCGACGTTGCCGCCGTTCTCGATGGCCAGGTCGATGATGACCGAGCCGGGCTTCATCGTCGCCACCTGTTCGGCCGTGACCAGCACCGGCGCCGCGCGGCCGGGGATCAGGGCGGTGGTGATGACAATGTCCTGCTTCTTGATGTGTTCGCCGGTCAGGACGGCCTGTTTGGCCTGATACTCAGGCGACATGGGCTTGGCGTAGCCGGCGGCGGTCTGGGCGTTCTTGAACTCCTCGTCCTCGACGGCCAGAAATTTCGCGCCGAGGCTTTCGACCTGTTCCTTGGTGGCTGGACGCACATCGGTGGCGGTGACGACCGCGCCCAGACGGCGGGCCGTAGCGATGGCCTGCAGGCCCGCGACGCCCACGCCCATGACGAAGACCTTGGCCGGGGCGACCGTGCCCGCCGCCGTCATCATCATCGGGAAGCCCTTGCCATAGGCGTAGGCCGCCTCGATCACCGCGCGATAGCCCGCCAGATTGGCCTGCGACGACAGCACATCCATGACCTGGGCGCGGGTGATGCGCGGCACGAACTCCATGGCGAAGGCGGTGACGCCCGCGCCGGACAGAGCCTGCACCGTCTCCTTGTCGCGATAGGCGTCCAGCATGGCGATGACCACGGCGCCGGGCTTCAGCGCGCTGGTCTCCTGCGCCGTCGGCCCGCGCACCTTCAGGACCACATCGGCTCCTTCCAGCGTGGCGCGCGTATCGGCGGCGACAACAGCGCCCGCCGCCTCATAATCCGCATCCGGAATGAAGGAGCCTGCACCCGTCCCCGTCTCGACCGTCACCGAGGCGCCCAGCTTGATCAGGGCCTTGATGGTGTCAGGGGTGACGGCGCATCGCGTCTCGCCTTCACGGCGTTCGCGGGTCACTGCGACGGCTATGGCCAAGCGAATCCCTCCCTCTCACTTATGCTGCATCGCAAACTGTATACAGTTTCAACGATCCTCGTCAAAACCTGTAACCACGTTAAGCGACGAAAGCGCCCCCGCGCCAGCCATATCGCCGCGACGATGGACAGTTGAGCGGTGCTCCATCATAGAGCGCCCGTGACCCAGTCCCCCGCCCCGAAGATGCGTCGTCACGACCTGGACTGGATCCGGATCGCCGCCTTCGGCCTGCTGATCCTCTACCATGTGGCCCTGGTCTATGCGCCGTATGACTGGCACGTTCACAGCACCCACACCTTCCCCTGGCTGCATGAAGCCTTGCTGATCAGCAATCCGTGGCGGCTGACCCTGCTGTTCCTGGTGTCCGGCGCGGCGCTCAGGCTGATGTCGCGCCGCCTCACCCCGACACAGGCGCTGAAGAACCGCATCGCGCGGCTGATCCCGCCGCTGGTGTTCGGCACGGTGGTTCTGGTCACCATCCAGTCGTGGATCGAGGCCATCGACAAGGGCGGCTTCTCAGGCGGCTATCTGGCCTGGCTGTGGCACGAATTCAGCCCGGCGGGCCTGTCGAACGGGGTGCCCGTCAACCACCTGTGGTTCGTCGTCTACATCACCGTCTACAGCCTGGTCGCCATCGCCCTTCTGACGCGGCCGAACTGGATCGCCGCCAGCGAGGCATGGCTGACGCGCGCCGTCTCCGGTTGGCGGGTGCTGCTCGTCCCCATCCTGTATCTGATCGTGATCCGGGTGCTCCTGTTCCCGATCTTCGGCATCACCAACCGGCTCAGCGTCGATGTCTACAACCACTTCCTGTCCCTGGGAGCCTTCCTGTTCGGCTTCTTGCTGATCCATCAGGAAAGCCTGTGGCGCGACCTGGAGAAGTATCGTCGCCACGCCGTTCTCATCGCCGTCATCGTCCTGCCGGTCATGATGCTGCAGGCGGCGCATCCCGGCGGGGGGACCTGGTTCGGCGCGCCGCGCGCCGTCGTCTTCGCCATCGACCAGTGGGCCGTCATGGCCGCCATCCTGGGTTACGCCAGCCTCTATCTGCGCAACCGCTCGGGCGGGCCGGTGCTGCGCTATCTGATCGACGCCACCTTCACCCTGTATCTGGCGCACCAGACGGTGCTGGTCGTGGCCATCTGGCTGATCAAGCCCGCAGGGCTCTCCGCGCCTGTCGAAGCGGTCCTTCTGGTCGCCATCACCTTCGGGGTCAGCCTGCTGGTCTATGAGATCGTGCGCCGCATTCCGCTGATCCGCCCGCTGTGGGGCCTGCGCCCCTTGCCCAGGCTTGAACCCCGCCCCCGCTATCAGCGCCGACGCCGCCTGCTGGCCGTCGGCGTGGCCGCGCCCCTGCTGGCGCTGGCGGCGGTCGGCGCAGCGGTCCTGACCTATCCCGGCTTCGATCACGCCCGCCAGTATCTCAGCGAGCTCGGCTCGCCCGACGCGCCGGTTCCGGCCCTGTTCAACGTCGCCATCCTGATCGCCGGGGGCATGTGCATGACGGCGGGGCTGGGCTTCGGCCTGGCCATCCGGGCTCTGACCGGCGCGCGGATCGCAGGCATATTGACCGCCGTGGTCTTCGCCGCCGCCGGAGCGGGACTGATTTTGTCCAGCCTCTATCCCTGGCCCGACCCGCGCCACATGGCCATCAACCTGGGGCTGGGCATTCAGTTGGCGCCGTTGCTGCTGCTCTGGGGCCTGTGGGCGCACGCCGATCTGAAGCGGCTCAAGCTCTTCCTCGCCGTCACCTTCGTGATCATGGCGGTGTTGACCGTCCTGACCAAGCATCTGATCCTGCCGGGCCTGGTCAATGACGCCAATGTCGGCTGGTGGGAGCGCGGCTATGCCCTGACGCTGGTGGGCTGGGTCGGCGTCGCGGCCTATATTCTGGAGAGACGGCTGCACAAAGCGGCGTCCGGCGGCTGATCGCGTCGCCATGCCGCACCCCGCCCTGCGGGCCTGAAGCCGCAATCACGGAAATAAATCGCCGTTTCACTATTCCGTGATTGAAAATCGCGCGGAAGTGATCGACATTACGCGCGTGTTGCAATGCAGCAATCCCGCTCGGCGCTTTCGTCCGGCATCAGGATCAAGGCGTCGATTAGAGAATGAACCATCTAGCGATCCAGTTTGACGTCGCAAACGCACCGCTGGACCAGGAGGCCGAGCGCCCCGCCTGGACCTGGCTGCCTGACGAGTCGCCCCTGGCCATGCCGCGCCAGCCGTTGGACAACCGCGCCGCCGCGCCGGTCGCCCCTTCGAGCGACACCCCCGCCACCTCGCCCGCCGCCATCGGTCGTCGCCGTGTGATTCTGGCCGCCCTGACCGTCGTGGTCACGGCCCTGGCCGCCATCGCGCCTTTCGTCCTCTACGCCCGCCATGGCTTCACCGCGCTGGAGATGGTCTCCTTCGGCCTGTTCCTGGTGCTGATCGCCGCCATCGGCTGCTGGTTCTCCAGCGCCGCCATCGGCTTCTGGGTGCTGCTGACCGGCCGCGAGCAATCGGACCTCAAGTTCGCCCCCCATCCTCCCGAGCCGACCCAGCGCACGGCCCTGCTGATGCCGCTGTATAACGAAGACGCCCGCGCCGCCTTCGCCCGTCTGGCTGTGATCGACAGCTCTCTGGCGCGCCTGGGCGTGTCCGACGCCTTCGACATCTTCGTGCTCAGCGATTCGACCAAGGCCGAAGCCGCCGATCAGGAGCACCAGGCCTATCTGGGCTTCCGCGCCCACGCCCACAGCCGCGTCTTCTATCGCCGCCGCGAGAAGAACACCGAGCGCAAGGCCGGCAACATCGCCGACTGGACCGGCAAGTTCGGCGGCGCCTATCCCTTCATGCTGGTGCTCGACGCCGACAGCACCATGGCGGGCGAAACCATCCTGCGCATGGTCGACGCCATGGAGCGCAACCCGGGCATCGGCCTGCTGCAGACCACGCCGACCATCATCAAGGGTTCGACCCTGTTCGCCCGCGTTTCACAGTTCAGCGTGCGCCTGTACGGTCGCGTCGCCGCTGCGGGTCTGGCCTGGTGGGCCGGTTCCGAGGCCAGCTACTGGGGCCACAACGCCATCCTGCGCACCGAAGCCTTCGCCTCGGCCGCCCACCTGCCGATCCTGCCGGGACGCGAGCCGTTCGGCGGCGCCATCCTGAGCCATGACGTGGTCGAGGCCGCCCTGCTGCGCCGCGCCGGCTGGGCCGTGCACGTCACCGCCGCCCTGGACGGCAGCTGCGAGGAAACCCCCTCGACCATGCTGGACTTCATCCGCCGCGACCACCGCTGGTGCCAGGGCAACATGCAGCACCTGGGCCTGCTGAACGTCCGCAGCCTGAACGGCATGAGCCGCACCCAGATGCTGATGGGCTTCATGGCCTATTTCTCGTCGCCCCTGTGGCTGATGTCTCTGGTCGCGGGCCTGATCATCCAGCTGCAGTATCCGGTCGACTGGACCTCCTTCACCTATCTGCTGAACCCGCAGTTCTCACCCTTCATGCTGGCGACCCTGCTGTCGGGCGTGCTGCTGATCGGACCCAAGATCATGGGCGGGGTTCTGGTTCTGAGCCGTCGCGGCGAGCGTCGCGCCTTCGGCGGCGGCGGCGTCGTCATCAAGGGCATGGCCATGGAGATCGCTCTCTCGGCCATCATCGCCCCGATCATGATGGTGGCCAGCACCAAGGCCGTGATCCAGATCGCCTGCGGCCACGACGCCGGCTGGCAGGCCCAGGACCGCGACGCCGACGGCGTGTCGTGGAAGGACGCCTTGCGCGCCATGCGCTGGCAGATGATCACCGGCGCCCTGTTCTGCGTCGGCCTGGCCTTCCGCCCGGACCTGGCCACCTGGTTCGCCCCGGTGGTCCTGCCCCTGCTGTTCGCCGCGCCGATCGTCGTCCTGACCTCGCGTCGCCGCATCGGCGAAGCCGTGGCCCGCGCCGGCTATCTGACCATCCCCGACGAAGGCGGCGTCAGCGTCCGCGCCATGCCCAGCGCCCCGCATCTGGTGCCCGTGCGTCCCGTGGCCGTCGCCGGCTGATCCACACTCCTGTGGTGTCAGAGACACAGGGACAGGGTTTGTGTTGCGACGCAGCGTAATCTCAGCTTCGCCATATGGCGCCGCAGCGCGCGCCTGATAGGCTGATCGGGCTTTCAGAAGGCGGGAAGCGGCCCGGTCGCCTCGATCATCATCCTGCATGATGCTCGTGGCCGGGCCGCAGACCCGCTCCGGGCCTCCCCGACATCCCCAGCCCTACGCGCACGCAAAAATGCGGGCCGCCTGAGCCGCCCGCATCCTGCTATGTGAAATCCTGAAAGCGTCCGCCGGGATCGCCCGGCGTCGGTCCGCCTTAGTGCGCCTTGGGGCGCTCGCGCAGGAACAGGACGCCCACAACGCCCATCACCACAGCCACGCCGACGGCGGCCATGAAGCCGCCCTTGGGCATGAACCAGACGGTCAGAACCGCGACGGCCAGCGCCACGCCGAACGAACCCCATTTGGCCAGACCCTGGAACAGATGCAGGGTCGAGGTCTGTTCCGTGATCTCCTGCGAGCCATGCACATAGGCGTCGGCGTGATCAGCGGCGGGAACGGAGGAATGCGGGTCGGCCATTTACGTCTTCCACGAGTCATCGGACAGCGATGAGGCTTTATAGCGGTGTCGGCCAAAGGCTCAAGGCGGCGCGGCGAATAGACCGCATCCACGACGGCCTTCTTCGGTCTTCAGGGACGAAACGCCCGGATCAAAGCCCCCAGGTCCGGCTCAGCCACCAGCCCCGCCGCCGTGTCACGACCGAACCAGGCGCGGTCGCGCTGATGCGCCTCATCCCAGGTGTCCAGCTCCGTCTCGACCCGCAGCGGATAGACCGACACCCGATACCAACGCGGCGCCCGTCGCTTCAGCACCTTCAGATAGCGGAACTCGCCGATGGCTTCGGCGCTGATCTCGCCCTCGACCCCGGCCTCCTCCAGCGCTTCCTGGGCGGCGGCCTGAGCCTCGGTCAGCCCGGCCATCAGCCCGCCCTTGGGGATGACCCAGCGCCGCGTCTCGCGCGAGGTGACCAGCATGATCTCCAGCCCCTCGGCCCCCCGCCGCCACGGCAGGGCCGCGACCTGGCGGCGCATGGGGGTCTCGACAGGCTGGGCGGGCGTCTCGGCGCTCAAGTCAGGAACACCCCGCCGATCCAGAAGAACAGGGCCGAAATGGCCGCCGCTGCGGGCATGGTGACGAACCAGGCCATGACGATGCTGCGCGCCACGCCCCAACGCACCGCCGTCGCCCGCCGCGCCGCGCCGACGCCGACGATGGCCCCGGTGATGGTGTGGGTGGTCGACACCGGAATCCCCAGGCTGGTGGCCATGAACAGGGTGATGGCCCCGCCCGTCTCGGCGCAGAAGCCCTGCTGCGGGCTCAGTCGGGTGATCTTGGAGCCCATGGTGTGGACGATGCGCCAGCCGCCCAGCAGCGTGCCCAGCGCCAGCGCGCCCTGACAGGTCAGCACCACCCACAGGGGCACATGGAACTCCCCGCCCAGCATGCCGCGCGAGTACAACAGAATGGCGATGATCCCCATGGTCTTTTGCGCGTCATTGCCGCCGTGCCCCAGGGAATAGGCGGACGCCGAAACGAATTGCAGCCGTCGGAACACCTTGTCGGCGAAGCTGGGGTTGGAGCGCACGAACATCCACGACACCACCAGAACCAGCACCAGGGCCAGAACGAAGCCCACCGCCGGCGACAGGAAGATGGCCCCGATCGTCGTCAGCGTGCCCTTCAGCACCACAGCGCCCAGGCCCGCCTTGGCGATCCCGGCCCCCAGAAGCCCTCCGATCAGGGCGTGCGAACTGGACGAGGGGATGCCGCGCCACCAGGTGATGATGTTCCAGATGATGGCTCCCATCAGGGCGCCGAAAATGACCCGGTCGGAAATCACCGAGGCGTCCACAATGCCCCGCCCGATGGTGTTGGCGACATGCAGGCCGAAGAACAGGAAGGCGATGAAGTTGAAGAAGGCGGCCCACCCCACGGCGTAGAAGGGCGGCAGCACCCGCGTCGCCACAATGGTCGCGATCGAATTGGCGGCGTCGTGCATGCCGTTCAACAGATCGAACAGCAGGGCCACGCCGATCAGGAACAGCAGAATTACAAGGGCGGCGTCCATCCGGGCCGCTCCTTACAGATGCTCGACGAGGACGCCGTTGATGCGGTTGGCCACATCCTCGAACCGGTCGACCACCTTCTCCAGATGCTCATAGATCTGGCGGTCGATGATGAAGCCCAGGGTGTTGCCGCCGGTCAGGTCGTCCTTGTGGTTCAGGAAAAGCGCCTTCATGCCCTCGTCGTAGAGGGCGTCGCTGGCGCTCTCCAGCCGGTCGATCTTCTCGGTCAGTTCGTTCAGCCGCTCGTGATGCTTGCGGATGGCGGGCAGCAGGGACACGGCCTCCACCGTCAGGGCGGCGCACTGGACGGTGATGTCGCCCAGCTCCTGCATCTTGGGCGCGAAGCTGGTCTTTTCGTAGAGGGTGATCGACTTGGCCGTCTTCTGCATCTGGTCGATGGCGTCATCCAGGGAGTTGGTCAGCCCTCGGATGTCGGAACGGTCAAAGGGGGTGATGAAGCTGCGGCGCACGGCGAACAGCACCTCGCGCGCCACCTCGTCGGCCTCATGCTCGTGATCCACGATCTTCTGGCACCAGTGCGGCACCTCATCGCCGCCGTCCAGAACATGGCGCAGGGCGTCTGCGCCCTTGATCAGGGTGGCGGCGTGGGCGTCAAACAGGCGGAAGAAATTCTCTTCCTTGGGCAGCATCGCCTGAAACCAAGCCAGCATGGGTAAGCCTCCCCTTCGTCACGACCGTTGCGCGCTAGTGTAGCCTGCGGCTCTCCGCGTCAACCCGTCCGCATACGGAAAAGGCCGAGGCTCAGCGCCCGCTTTTGGCGGCCGCCGCCGCGCCCGAACTGTCAGAGGCGCAGTCGAACCGGGTGCAGTATTTTTCCATCAGCCGGGTCACGGCGGTCATGAGATGGGGCGTCATGGCGGCGTCGAGATCCGCGCCGAACCGGACGCTCTTGCGCGAAATCGAGGCGCCCAGAGGCGTGCTGTTGAAAGCGATCATGGCGTCCAGCTCCTCGACCGTGAACAGGTCGGCCACGGGGTTGCGCAGATCGGCCACGGTCGCGGCCAGGACGTCAGTCACCATGGGCGAGAAATTAGCGATCAGCCACTCTCTTTCACCGGTCGCCAACCCTTCCGTCTCTTCAAAGCCGCGACGCACCTCGTCGGTCATGGCGCTGAAGATGTCCGGCGACATGGTGATAGCCAGATACTGGTCGGCCAGGGCCAGACGCTGCTCCCGGTCATCGACCACGACCACCGCCGTTTCCGACTGCGCCGTGGCATGAAGGGGCGCGAGCGCCGCCGTCGCCAGAACCGCCAACCCCACAACCGTCATCACAATGCGCATGGTCTTCCCCTCGTTCGCTTCACGTTTCGCCGTTCCGGCAAGCAGAGGCAATGGTCTGGGGCGGCGCTTCAGACGTTCAGACGCTGATCGTGAGCGGCCTGTGCGCTTTCTACATCGGCCATATGCGTCTCGGCCCAGTCGATCATCGGCTGCAGGGCCCCGATCAGCGTCCGCCCCAGCGGCGTCACCGCATAGGTGACCGACACGGGAACCGTCGCCTCGACCGTGCGTGACACCAGGCCGTCCCGCTCCAGCTGGCGCAGGGTCTGGCTGAGCATCTTCTGCGACACCCCTTCCACCCGCCGCTTCAAGGCGTTGAAGCGCATCGAACCGCCATCCAGCGTGGTCAGCAGCAGCACGGTCCACTTGTCCGCGATCCGGTCCAGCAGGCTGCGGGTCGGACATTGGGCGGCGTAGACGTCGCCGCGCGTGATTCCAGCGGTCACCGCCAGGGAACCAGGTGAGATTTCGGTGCCTTCTTGCATGGTCGCTCTCTCTACATCACCTGGTATCCAATGGAAACCAAGGAGCCCATCATGAAAGTCGCAGTCCTCGGCGCCAGCGGAAACGCCGGCGCGGAAATCACCCGCGAACTGGCCCGCCGCGGCCACGCCGTCACAGCCATCGCCCGCAACACAGACGCCGTTCCCACGGGCGAGAACATCACGCCCACAGCGGGCGACGCCTCCGATCCCGCCGCCCTGGCGCCGCTGATCAAGGGCGCCGATGTGGTGGTCAGCGCCCTGCATCACACAATCCTGGCCGACACCTTGCTGACGGCGGTCAAGGATGCTGACGTGTCGCGCCTGCTCGTCACCGGCGGCGCCGGCAGCCTGGAGGTCGCGCCCGGCCTTCAGTTGATCGACACGCCGGATTTCCCGGCGGAGTGGAAGCCTTTCGCCCAGACCGGCGTCGCCTTCCTGACGCGTCTGCGCGACGAGACCGAGGTCGACTGGACCTTCTTCTCACCCGCCGCCGTCATCGAGCCCGGCCCGCGCCTCGGCCGTTACCGCTTGGGCGGCGACCAGTTGGTTACGGACGCCGACGGAAACAGCCGCATCAGCTTCGCCGACTACGCCATCGCTATGGCCGATGAGGTGGAGCAACACGCCCACAGCCGCCGGCGTTTCACCGCCGCCTACTGACGTCTCAGCCGTTGGGTTCTGTGTCGGGCAGGTGCGGCGTCGCCAGCCGCCCGATCCAGGCGCACAACGCCTCCACATAGGACTGGAGGAATTGGCGGTGTGATTCATCGACGATGTTGTGATCGGCGTCGATCGCGCCGGACGTCAGCCGCGTATAGGCTTCGGGCTGGGTCATCATGATCACCTCCAGTCCGGCCACGCACTGTTTCAGGTGCAGTTGCGCCGCAATGGCTCCCGGCCCGCCCGGAGAGGCGCCGATCACCGCGCCCGGCTTGCCCTTGAATGAGTTATGCCCCCACGGCCGCGAGGCCCAGTCGATGGCGTTCTTCATCAAGGCGGGGATGGAGCGGTTGTATTCCGGCGTCACGAACAGCAGGCCGTCCGCCGCCGCCACCCGGTTCTTGAAGGCCCAGACCTCGGCGGGCGGGTCCTTCTCCATGTCGCCGTGGAACATCGGCAGGTCGGTCAGGGGCACGAAATCGAACGTCAGCCGCTCGCCCGCCAGCTTCTCCAGCGCATGGGCCAGCGCCTGATTCAGCGACCCGGTTCGGGCGCTTCCGACAAGAACGGCGACCTTGGGCATGGGGGGGGAGGACTCCGACGGTTTGAACCGCAACCGTCGGCATTCCCTATCGTTCCCGCAAGGGCTGAAAACGAAAAACGGCGGCGGAGATTGCTCTCCGCCGCCGTCATTCTTTTTGGCTTAACGCGTTTCCGCGCGGCTCAAAATCAAGCCAGCGAAGCCGGGTCGATCTTGAAGCCCGGGCCCATCGTCGAAGACAGGCTGATGCGCTTGACGTAGGTGCCCTTGGCGCCGGCCGGTTTGGCGCGGTTCAGAGCGTCGACGTAAGCCTTCACGTTGGCTTCCAGGGCGTCCTGGGTGAAGGAAGCCTTGCCGATGCCGCCGTGCGCGATGCCGGCCTTCTCGACGCGGAACTCAACGGCGCCGCCCTTGGCGTCCTTGACGGCCTGAGCGACGTTCGGGGTCACGGTGCCGACCTTGGGGTTGGGCATCAGGCCGCGCGGACCCAGCACCTTACCCAGACGACCGACCAGGGCCATCATGTCGGGCGACGCGATGACGCGGTCGAAGTCCATGAAGCCGCCGTTGATCTTCTCGTACAGATCCTCGGCGCCGACGTGTTCAGCGCCGGCGGCGCGGGCTTCATCAGCCTTGGCGTCCTTGGCGAAGACGGCGACCTTGACGTCGCGGCCCGTGCCGGACGGCAGGTTCACAACGCCGCGGACCTGCTGGTCGGCGTGACGCGGGTCGACGCCCAGGTTGACGGCGATCTCGATGGATTCGTCGAACTTGGCCTTGGCGTTGTCCTTGACGGCCTTGATGGCGTCCGAGAACGACATCAGGGCGTTGACGTCGCCGGTGCGGGCTTTTTGAGCCTTGGTTTGCTTGGCCATGTGCTTAGCCCTCCACGACGTTGAGGCCCATGGCGCGAGCCGAGCCTTCGATGATCTTGGTCGCGGCGTCCAGGTCGTTCGCGTTCAGATCCTTCATCTTCTTTTCGGCGATCTCACGCAGTTGGCTGCGCGTGATCTTGCCGGCCACTTCGCGGCCCGGCAGCTTCGACGCCGAAGTGATGCCGGCGGCCTGCTTGATGTAGTGGGTCGCGGGCGGGGTCTTGGTGATGAAGGTGAAGCTCTTGTCCTGATAGACCGTGATCACGGTCGGCAGGGGGGTGCCCTTCACTTCCTTCTCGGTGCGCGCGTTGAACTCCTTGACGAAGCCCATGATGTTGACGCCGCGTTGACCCAGTGCCGGGCCGATCGGGGGCGAAGGCGTGGCGGCGGCGGCCGGCACCTGAAGTTTGATGTAGCCGAGAATCTTCTTGGCCATTGGTCTCTCCTTACGATGACCCTGAACACATCCTCAAAGGGTGGGCAGGACCGGTGAGCCGTGGTCTGGCATGGCTGCCTCCCACGGATTTGCGAAGGTCTCCCCTCGCCGCCCTGTTCAGAGCGAGGCGCGCGTATAGCTGAAGCAGGCCCCAAACGCAAACGGCGGCCCGAAGGCCGCCGCTGCTCAATTCAAAACCAGTAAGCTGCGATCAGGCCGCGACCTTCTCCACCTGGCTGTATTCCAGATCGACCGGAGTCGGGCGGCCGAAGATGGACACAGCCACGCGCAGGCGGGCGTTGTCTTCATCGACGCTTTCCACCTGGCCGTCGAAGCTGGCGAAGGGTCCGTCGATGACCTTGACGTTCTCGCCGATGTCGAAGCGGATGGTGGGTTTCGGACGCTCGACGCCTTCCTCCACCTGGCCGATGATGTTCTGGACCTCACGTTCCGAGACGGGCAGCGGCTTGGTGCCGCCCGCGGCGCCCAGGAAACCCGTGACCTTCGGCGTGTTCTTAACCAGGTGATAGGCTTCGTCGGTCAGCTCCATCTTCACCAGCACATAGCCAGGGAAGAATTTGCGCTCCGAGTTCACCTTGCGGCCGCGACGGATCTCGACGACGTCCTCGGTCGGAACCAGGATTTCGGAGAAGTTATCCGACAGACCCATCAGCTTGGCCTGGTCCGTCAGGTGCTGCGCGACCTTCTTTTCGAAGTTCGAATAAGCCTGAACAATATACCACTTGTGGCGCGGGTTGGCGGCGGGCTTGACGGTTGCGTCGGTCATTGGGGGGTCTTTCTCACTGGCCGATCGCGAGGATGTAGCGCGAGGCGAGCGCCAGGCCGGCGTCCACGACATAGAAGAAGAATGAAGCGATCAGCACCATGATCAGCACCATCACCGAAGTCACCCAGGTCTCCTTGCCCGACGGCCAGACGATCTTGCGGCCCTCAGCGCGGACCTGACTGAAAAATTGAGGAATCGACGTCCGCTTCTTGGGCGCAGGGGCGTCAGCGGCCACGGTCTGGCCCGCCATCGCCGGCTGGGCGTTCTGCGCGGGGGATGTGCGGCGACCCTTGGGGGTCTTGGCCTTGGCCATCTGACGTCTCTTCAACTCTTGGTCCTGGAACCCAGATGGGAAGTCCCACCCGGTTTCGACAGGGGATGAATGGCAGGAGTGGAGGGACTCGAACCCACGACCCTCGGTTTTGGAGACCGATGCTCTACCAGCTGAGCTACACTCCTTAAGGTCCCGGACAAAGCACAACGCGCCGTGGGTTTCCCCAACGGCGCTCTCGCGTCGCCAGACGGGGGCGTATGCCCGACCGGGACAGGGTTTTCAAGGGCCAACCGCCCTTCCCCCCATCATTCCTCGTAGTGAGCCGCCACGGCGTTGCGCTCATCCTCAGCCTTGACCACCTGGCGGAACAGCAGCTTGTCGATGCGGCGGTCGTCCATGTCGATCACCTCGACCTCGAATCGGCCCAGTTGCAGCACCTCCCCCTCGTCCGGCACGCGCGACAGCTGGTGCAGGACCAGGCCCGCGACGGTATGGAAGCTCTCATGTTCGCCGAAGTCCTCGCCCAGGGTGTCGGCCAGCTCCTCCAGATCGGTGCGCCCATCGACCACCCAGCCGCCGTCCTCACGCTGGCGGATGAAGGCGTGGTCGTCGTCGTGGCCCTCGTTGAAGTCGCCAGCGATCATCTCCAGGATGTCGGTGGCGGTCACCACACCTTCAAAGGCGCCGTATTCGTCGACGATGAAGGCCATGTGCACATGGGTGCCCTTCAGGATCTCCAGCGCCTTCAGCACCGACGTCGACTGCGGGATGAAGGCCGGCTCGGCGACATGATTGATCACGTCCAGCTCGCCCGTGGTCAGCAGGCTGTCCAGCAGGTCCTTCTTGTGGACCACGCCCATGGGGTGATCCAGATCGCCGTCCTTGGCCACCACGATGCGTGAATAGGGGCACAGGCGTATCTCTTCGCGCAGCACCTCGGCGGGATCGTCCAGCGCCACCCAATAGACATCGGTGCGCGGCGTCATCGCCACCCGCACCGGTCGGTCGCCCAGGGTCAGGATCTCCTCGATCATCTCCTGCTCTTCAGGCTCGATCAAACCGGCGGAAGTGCCCTCCGCGATCATGGTCTCGACCTCCTCCTGGGTGACGTCGGACCCATCGCGGTCCTTGACGCCCATGATCTTGAGGATGCCCGACGTGGAGGCTGTCAGCAGCAGCACAAAAGGCTTCAACACGATGGCGAGGGTCGAGATGGGTGCGGCCATCTTGGAAGCAATCGCTTCCGGGAAAATCAGCGCCAGGCGTTTCGGGACCAGTTCGCCACCGATCAGCTGCACATAGGTAATGAGGACGACGACAAGAATCGTCGAAATGACCTGCGCCCACGCCGCAGCAGCAGGGATCGCGTCCTTGAGTATGATCGTCAGCTCACCGGCTATGGCGGCCTGACCATAGGCGCCCGCCAGAATCCCGATGAGGGTGATTCCCACCTGCACGGCCGACAGGAAGTGCGTCGGGTTCTCGGACAGCTTCAGCGCGGCCTTGGCCCCGCGATCGCCGCGTTCGGCCCGGCTTTGCAGCTTGGATTTTCGGGAAGAGACGACCGCAAGTTCGGTCATAGCGAACAGGCCGTTCAGCACCACGAGCAGCAGTACGACGACGATGGCGATGGCTAACATCTAGTGGGGCGGAACCGGCGCGGCGCGACATTCGGCAGTCCGCTGCATGACAATAAGGGCAAACCGCGCTCTACGCCACGGATTCCTTGCTCAACCGGTCCGACCGGCCTCAATCGCCCCATAGGCGCCGCGCGAATGACCATCGTCATGCATGGTCGCACAGGCTGACATGCCGATCAGCGTCCCGATGAACAGCCCTGTCCGAAGCGCGCGCCACATGGTTACCAAATCCTTAACGATCTTCATGAACGTTAAGGCCCTGATTTGCCCGACGCGCAAGCCCCTTACGCCTGTGGGTTGAGTGGGAGCGCCCCGCAATACCCTCTCCCCCCCCTCCGAGGGAGGGTGGTCGCGCAGCGGCCGGGTGGGGAGGGCCGCTCGGATGAGGGGCATGGTTTGGTTCGCAGGATGTCGGAAGGCGAGCGTGAGCCTGGCTTACCCCTCATCCGCCCCTCCGGGGCACCTTCTCCCTCAAGCGGAGGAGGAAGAACTTTGCCTTTCACTCCACAGCAAAACGGCCCCCGGATTGCTCCGGGGGCCGTCTCGGTCTTTGATGCTCAGCGGCCACGCGCTCAAGGAGCGAGCAACCGCGTTGCGAGCGTTAGCGCCCTAAGATCATCCTACTCGATGATCTTGGCCACGACGCCGGCGCCGACGGTGCGGCCGCCTTCGCGGATGGCGAAGCGCAGGCCCTGGTCCATGGCGATCGGCGTGATCAGCTCGACGTTCAGCTCGGCGTTGTCGCCGGGCATGATCATCTCAACGCCTTCCTTCAGGTGAACGATGCCCGTCACATCCGTCGTGCGGAAGTAGAACTGCGGGCGGTAGTTCGTGAAGAACGGCGTGTGACGGCCGCCTTCTTCCTTGTTCAGGATGTAGGCTTCAGCCAGGAACTTGGTGTGCGGGGTGATCGAACCCGGCTTGCACAGCACCTGGCCGCGCTCGACGTCTTCACGCTTGGTGCCGCGCAGCAGCACGCCCACGTTGTCGCCGGCTTGACCCTGGTCCAGCAGCTTG